>OFMD01000576.1_pt1 | contig 28386 bp, 20 predicted proteins | sample 1541211 | NCBI WGS metagenome assembly OFMD01 (sample SAMN04209231, study PRJEB22552) | human gut metagenome | biome: gut; material: feces | host: Homo sapiens | place: USA: Oklahoma | reverse complement strand
AGCATACGTATACCTACGGAGACAGCAACTGGAAGGACCTGCTGACGGCCTTTGATGGGCAGAGCATCACGTATGACGCCAACGGGAACCCAACGAAGTACTCACCTCCACGTGTTCTGTAGTATGCCTGCTCCCTCAAGCACATTGTAACAAATTTCGACTGGCTGCGTTAGAGGCACTTGTGTTTCATTCTCTTTGGCGCCTTGGAACGCAGTGGAAAGGAATGGTCATATATATGATCAGGGGCGTTCATTTTAAAATTCCACAGAAAATGGATAATATAATATTTAATATTCTTTGCTGCCTAAATGTAGAAAGTTATTATTGGTTCAAAATATCGAGCCAAACGGAGGTGTGGGGCGAGCAAATAGAGAAGGATTTTTTCGAAAAAGAGTTTTACAAAGGTGATGGATTCATTAACATAATCAAAAACAAGCACAGAATAATTTTCTTGAAGATTCAGGCATATTCAAAAGAATGTGATATTAAAAACATACACACATACAAGGAATTTGTGGATAGTAATTGTGACATTATAATTCTTATATATGACTGTGAGTTCGTAGAAATATATTCAAAAAATGAGTCTACATCAATACTGCTTTTTCGGAGAGCGAAAGCACTTGGGTACAAGAGTTGTGGATATATTACCGATGACAATGATTCAAGAACTAAAATGGATGTGCTTTGAGGGCGTTGTTCTCCAACAGCTGGATCTGCTACTACTATGATGACCTGTCCCGGCTGAACCGGCGAGAGGTGGGCGGCATTCTGGAGGAACACTACACCTACCTGGCAGGAAGCGAGACCGGAACAACCACAACCTTGCCGGAAACCTATGAAACAACTCTCAAAGGAAGCAGCACGAAGCTGTTGGGGTATCGATATGCGTATGATGAGCGGAACCATACAATAGAAGGTGAGAGTGTCTCTACTTTTGCACTCAACGGGTTTGGCGTAGTTATTGGAGCGGCTCTTTTTGTCAAAGAAGAGCACGACCAGCTGGCGGGGTGTTATAACCAGTATCAAGTAACGACGGGAGCAACATACCTCAAGCCCACTGGGATCAGCGGCGTATATGCAAAGTTTACAGTGTTGATTACGTAGTTGGAAAAAAACAGAAATGGCGTATTGCCGGAGAAACCTGCTCCATTTCCGACTATAAGTTAATAAATCTGGGAGGGTGATTGCCTGGTGGAGCATATCAAAGAATTTAATGTATGTAGGCATCGTGTTATGGGAGACAGGAAAAAGCTGATGTATTTCATTCTCTTGTTTCTGCATTCCAAGAAAGTATTTGATGGCCGTTGCGCCAAGTGTAGTAGATGCAGAAAGTGGATTAGACCCTCTAAGGCACTGACGCAAGCACAAGGGGTACTTGCGGGAATTTTCATAACACAGGGGCTTAGTTTTATATTTGGCGGGGATCATATTCTCTATTTTTTTGCTTTTGGAACAATTCCGCTAGCTATCGTACTGAATGCTATCAGAACCATACTACTTGTTTTTATGAGATGGGATAATGCTGACGATCTTTCGGATGAATGCAAATATTATGAGTTTCTGAGAGAAAGGAAAGCGACTTTTGCGAGAGGCGTATTAATTGGAGCGTCAATAGGGGGACTGATATCATTTTTAGAGCTAATTTTTATTAGTATCTATATCAGATAGATTATTTGCGAGTCAGGTTTGCTTTGCAGGCAGGCTAACCACCGTTGTAGCGCTCACGCAACCTGGTAGCAGCCAGGCCACAAGGTGTCAAGGGCAAGCCGAGCGGCTTCGCCGCCCTTGACACTTGGAATGTTTACAATTAACGCTTTAGACAGTACGTATCAAGTTACATATACAACGCCGGCGGCAGGAGTTGTGTAAAGGAAATCCGAAAGCAAAAGACGTCTGACGCTACAATTAGCACGGCAGAATACCCTGTTTTGCGAAACTTAAAGGAATCTGTAAAGGAAGTAGCTGTAGATGCAGGAGTAGCTGTTGGCGCGGGGGCTGGCTTAGGTATAGGAGTTGGATTGGGAGGAGGCGGGGGCTGGTCCTTCCAACGTCTAATGCTATATTTCTACTAATAAACTTATTGCGAGTTGTATATATAAATAAGAACAATGAATATGATCAAATAAGTTACCACGCAAAAATGATATATGAGAATAAGCTCATATCAGCCGGATTTGTTAGCTATAATAATGAAGGGCTCAGCTGGTATATCGATTATGAAATTACCGCTCCATTGCATATCAAGTAGTGTTGCTTAAGCTGGTGATGTTGCCCAGAGAGGACCTGGGAACAGTAGGAAAAAATTTTTTAAAAACCCTCTTGATTTTCTGCTCTGCCCCCTGTATAATAAGCACAAGATTAGAAATAAGTTTTTGCTTATATAGGGGGCGAGGCTATGACCCAGCGGGAGCGGCAGATTTTGCAATGGATTGAGCAGGACCCTATGATCTCCCAGGAGGCCTTGGCAGAGAAGGCGGGGATTACCCGCTCTTCTGTGGCGGTGCACATCTCCAACCTGATGAAAAAGGGCTACATTGCCGGCAAGGGCTACGTGCTCCGGTCCGGGACCTATGCTGCCGTGGTGGGGGGCGTGAATATGGACATTGGCGGTCAGTCCTACGCCCCTCTGATCGCCGGGGACTCCAATCCCGGCCGGGTGCAGATGAGCCTGGGGGGTGTGGGCCGGAACATTGCCCACAACATGGCCCTGCTGGGCCTGGATGTCCGCCTCCTCACGGCCTTTGGGGATGACCTGTACGCCCAGCGGATTGCCGCCTCCTGTGGGGAGCTGGGGATTGACATCAGCCAGGCCCTTCAGGTTCCAGGTGGCTCCACTTCTACCTATCTCTATCTGAATGGCCCCGATGGGGACATGGCCCTGGCGGTGTCTGACATGGACATCTGTCAGAAGCTGACCCCCCAGTTTCTATCCTCCCGCCTGACCCTGCTCAACAATGCCCAGCTGATTGTGGCAGATGCCAATCTACCGGCGGAATCCCTCCGCTTCCTGGCGGAAAGCTGCACCCCGCCCCTTTTTGTAGACCCGGTGTCTACGGTCAAGGCGGAGAAGCTGCGGCCCATTTTGGGGAAAATCCACACCCTGAAGCCCAACCGCATAGAGGCCGAGCTTCTGTCCGGCGTGGCCATTGCGGACGCCGGGAGCCTGCACCGGGCGGCTCAGGTGCTGTTGGACACGGGCTTGCGCCGGGTGTTCATCTCCCTGGGGAGACAGGGAGTTTATGCCGCCAGCCACGAGGGAGCTTTGCTGCTGCCTTGCCGTCCGGCGGAGCCGGTCAATGCCACCGGCGCAGGGGATGCCTTTATGGCAGGCCTTGCCTGGGCCTACCTGGAGGGGACGGATCTGAAGGGGACAGCCTTGGCTGGAGCTTCGGCGGGAGCCATTGCCATTGAGGGGGCCGGGACCATCAATCCCACTCTCTGCGCGGCGGCGCTCCGGGCCCGGATGAATCAGTGACGCCAACTCTGCCGCTTACGCGGCATGTCATTTTCACAACGATTTGGAGGAAATTGCGATGAATCTCAACAAATATCTGGATGTCAAACCCGAAGTGGCCCAGGCCATTGCCCTGGGGAAGCCTGTGGTTGCTCTGGAATCCACCATCATCTCCCACGGTATGCCCTATCCCCAGAATGTGGAGACGGCTCTGAACGTGGAGAAAATCATCCGGGAAAACGGAGCGGTGCCCGCCACCATCGCCATCATCGGCGGCCGCCTGAAGGCCGGTCTCACTCCTGAGGAGATTGAGTACTTCGGGAAAAAGGGGCAGGCCATTGCCAAGGCCTCCCGCCGGGACCTGGCGGTGCTGTGCGCCCGGGGCGAGGACGGAGCCACCACCGTGACCACCACCATGATCATTGCCCACATGGCCGGAATCCGGGTGTTTGCCACTGGCGGCATCGGCGGTGTGCACCGGGGGGCGGAGACCACCATGGACATCTCCGCCGATCTGGAGGAGCTGGCCCACACCCCTGTGATGGTGGTTTGCGCCGGCGCCAAGAGCATTCTGGACCTGGGTCTGACCCTGGAATATCTGGAGACCCACGGGGTGCCGGTCATTGGCTACGGGACGGAGGAGCTGCCTGCCTTCTACACCCGGACCTCCGGCTTCTCTGTGGATTACCGGATGGATACTCCCCGGGAGTTGGCGGAGGCCTTCAAGGCCCAGAACGATATGGCCCTGGGCGGGGGTATGCTGGTGACCAACCCCATTCCCGAGGCCTATTCCATGGATCCGGCCGTCATCAACGGCGCCATTGACCGGGCCATTGCCGAGTGCCAGGAGAAGGGCATCCACGGCAAAGCCACCACCCCCTTCCTCCTGGCCCGGGTGGCGGAGATCACCGGCGGCGACAGCCTGGCTTCCAACATCCAGCTGGTCTACAACAACGCCCGCCTGGCTGCCCAAACCGCCGCTGCTTATTGCCAGCTGTAAGTTGCTGATACAAATGTACCGTGAGAAGCAAATTCTCGCGGTACATTTTTTACCCGAAAGAGCGTCATGGCAAACGCAACCAACCTCCGGATCCACCACCCTACACCGGCGCGGCGGCGCTCTGCCTTCCCCCGGGGGAAGCCATGGGTGCTGTCGCGCCGGTGCACATCAAGTGGTGTCGCCGAAAATGGCGACCCGATGTCCATGCCGGTCATTTCAGCCGCGCTGGTGGGAGAGGGTGAGTTCGCTTCACTTTGGGCAAATTCCCCGTTCATCAGCTGGTAAATAAAACCAATCTATGACGTAGAAGGAAAGACGCAGAGACTCCCATGGTCGGTTTGTGTAAAACGCAAAAGGACCACATATGAAACTATAAAATTTCTCATAATATGACTTGACAAAAGGGGGGCGGAACCTATAAAATAACAATGTATGCCGGAGCGAAAAAGCGGATGATGCAGCCCGCATTTTCAGCCCGCATCCGGCTGCAACATAGGCTCCCACGCCGCCCCTCCCGCCGCCATGCCCGCGTCCTTTTTGGGCACACGGCCATGCGGGCGTTCCTCCTGGGGAACCGTGGCACAGGGGCTGTTTCAAAAGGAAAGGATGAGGAATTATGCAAAACAAGAGCAAGAAGCTGACCTCCCGTCTCCTGTCCGCCCTCCTGGCCCTGGCCTGCGTCCTGACGCTGCTGCCTGGCGTGGCGGTAGCGGCAGAGGATGAAGGCGGAAAGATGGTTGTTGATAAGACAGCCAAGCTGGAAGACGATGGTACATATACCATTGAGCTGTCTGCCTATGCAACTGGTACGACCACGACTACGACAACACAAAAGGCGGTACCATGTGATATCGTCCTGGTGCTGGATCAGTCTGGATCAATGGGCAAGACGTTTAGTGGGAGAACCACTCGATTAGAGGCGTTGAAGACAGCTGCAAATAATTTTATTCAAAACGTCCAGAAGGATGCTGCAACTAACAATGTGAACCATAGAGTTGCAGTGGTTGGTTTTGCTAGCACGAGGGAGCAACATGGCGGAGGATGGTGGAGCGAAAGTTACTATGCATATGATAATACAGAGATTCTCTCTACTAACTCTGTAGTAAACTATGAGGACGCGAAGAGTACGGATTATCAAAATGCGCTGGTTTCAGTCAATACAAACGGCGGTGTGAATAGCCGCCTAACGACGGCCATTAACCGCTTGGATGCAGAGGGCGATACTTATTCCGAATATGGCATAGATATGGCAAACCAAATCTTTGCTGCAAATCCAATTGATGCGGACAGTGACCGGGTCAGAATTGTGATTATGTTTACAGATGGATATACCGCACCTGCGAACACAGATGACATTGACTACTCCATGTCTGACAGAGCCATTAAAAATGCATACAGCAGCAAGGCAACATATGGTGCTACGGTGTATACCGTTGGTATTTTTACCGGCGCAGATCCCACTGCCGATATTGAGAGTAACTTTAGCTATGGCGGCACGAGGACTGCCCAGCAACTGGTGGCCGCAAACCGCTATATGCATTATGTTTCCTCCAATTATCCGGAAGCTCAGGATTTGCGAAATGGTGGAACCAAGAATGCAGACACATATTACCTCTCTGCCAGTGACACTGATAATTTGAACAGCATTTTTACAAAGATTTCCGATAGTGTTGTCACCCCTTCCACTACAGTTACCTTGGATGAGAAATCTGTCATGCGGGACATTTTGAACGGGGGCTTTGTCATACCGTCGGGCGGATACATCGTTAAAACTGAGACCCGAGCTGGCGAGATGGACGCCGATGGCACTATTACGTGGGGAGCAGTGACGAATAATGAGCCAGGTCCGAAAATTACTGCCGATGGCATTAGGGGCGTCATTGATGTCACTGGATTTAATTACTCGGAGCAGTACATTGCCGAGGGCCATCCCGGTCAGAAGCTGACAGTCACCATCCAAGGCGTCGAGGCCAGGGATGAGGCGATCACCAATGCCCCCATTTCCACCAACGCTGCCCTGTCCGGTATCTATGCTACGCCGGAGGACGAAGCCCCTGCAGTTACTTTCCCCCAGCCGACAACCATCCTGAAGAGCAAAACCTACGTTCTGGACTACGGCAAGCCTGTGAACCTGGCGTCCTCGGATTGGGGCATTGGCAGCGTGACGACCCTGAACGGGGCGGGGATGTATAAATTTACCCCTTCGGAGCCGCAGCTGAGTCTGACAAAGACTTACGGCAAAGTTGCAACGGCTACCGCTAAGACGGGATTGACCTACACCCCCACCACCATGAACTGGAACGGCTACGACAGCTTCTATGTATTTGGCAAGCAAATTGCCCCGAACGGTGCAATCAACCAGTGGTCCAAGGTTACCGTCATGCCTGCAAACAGCGTGTACTATGAAGACACCTTTGTGACTGACGAGAATGCCGGCACGGTAGGTATTGTGTATGGTGGCGAGTGGACAACCGATGGCACGGGTGCCAACAGGGGCCAAACCTTGGATAGCGATCATCCTTACGGTTGGGAAACGGGCTACGCAGGAGATACTGGGTACAGCGATGGCAGCGCCCACAAGGCGGTCGCTTCGGCGGAAAACAAGGCCACTGCCTCCTTCACCTTCACCGGCACCGGCGTGGATGTGTACAGCCGTACGGACATGAGCACCGGCACCGTGGCTGCCACACTGACCAAGAAGGTGAACGGTGAGCAAGTGGGCGTGAAGGGCCTGGTTGTGGACAATCTGGCTGCCTCCGCTGGAGAGAACGGCGCCTATTACCAGATTCCCACCCTGTTCTTCGACGGCCTAGATTATGGCGAATATACCCTGACCCTCTATGTGACGACTACGGCGGCGGAGAATCGGGCAACCTACTATCTGGACGGCGTCCGGGTTTATAACCCCATCCAACCCAAGGAAGAAGACGCCGTGGTGAAAGAGGCTTACGGCACAGCCGGTGAGCTGGGCGCTTCCTTCCAGTCGGTGCGGGAGATTCTGATTACAGCAGAGGACTTTGATCCGACTACCAATAACACAACCGACGGCGTGGTCTTCATCGACCAGGATCAGACTGAAACCGGTACGACAACCCAAGTCATCGGGACTTATAAGGAGTATGGCCCGAAGAATGAGGTCTATCTGGCGCAGGGTCAGTCCATTGCGTTCGAGGTCAGCGACCTGACGGCAAATTACTATCTGGGCATCAAGGCTCCCAATGGTGCGACCACAGCAAAGGTAACCTGGGGGGAAGATGCGGCGGCTCTGGAGATTAATGCCGCCTCCGACCTGTACTACAAGGTAACGCCCAATGCGCAAGGCTACATCCTGGTGAAAAACACCGGCGACAAGCTGCTGTCTGTCACCAAGCTCCGTACGACCAATGGAAATGAGCAGGCTGGTATCACTACCGCCAATGTGGATGATCTCCTGGCCTATGCCAACACCTTTGACACCCTGGAGGAGATCACCTACTCCACTCAGCCCGGCGAGGTGGAGATTGAAAATCCCGAGGTGAACGAGCTGGGCGATGGCTCCATCGTTAGGGATTGGCTGGAGAAGATCTTCAAGGGCATCCGCGACCTGCTCCGGCCGTAAGAAAAGGGGGGAACTCTCTATGAAAAAAGTCTATGTAAAGCCTGCCTTGCAGGTGGAATACTTTGGCCTGACCCAGAGCATTGCCGCAGGCTGCGGCGCAGTTCCCGGCGGAAACACCTTGGGAAAGCCCAACCACTGGGACAAAAGCACCTGCGGCTGGGATATGGGCAATCAAGTGATTTGGACAAGTGAGAATACGGGCTGTTCGATTAAGTGGGGCGCTGATGATCCCTGGGAGGGCATCTGCTACAACAACCCCGGCGGTGGCAATAGCATCTTCACCTCGTAACCTGCCCGGTCCGCTTCCACAGGCATAACCAAACAGGGCTGTGGCATTTCAAACTGCCACAGCCCTTTTCGCAAGCCCACCCCACCCGCGCGCCTCCTGGAACTGCCCAGGATAGCGCCAGAGCGCTGCAGAGCGCACAGTGTGCGCCCGCCTGGACGCACCGGTGGGGGAGGAAAGAGGGATTGTATGCACTACCAATATCAGGTGGCTGGGATTGCTGTGGGATTTCGCCTACCCTTCCGCCTCACCATTACGGAAGAATCCCAGGCGTTCTTACGGGAGCTGGGGGAACCGGCCTCCGGCTTTCAGGTCCATTTCCTTCCGGTCCCCGCCTTGGACCCCCCGGAACCTGGCGGTCATTGGGAGGTTTGCCAGTACCATACGGAGACGGCCTCGGAGCGGCGGGTGTATCATTGCCCCACTCCCCAGGCCCCGCCCTATGCCTGCATGATTTGGCAGAAAATTCCAGGAAACCAGGCCCAATGTCAGTATTTGGCTGGAAAAGAAGAATATCTGGCCTATTCCCGGAACATCTGCGACCTCATAGGCCTGGAAGCCCTGCTACACCAGAACCGGGGCCTGCTGCTCCATGCCTCCTTCATCCGGTGGCAGGGTAGGGGGATTCTCTTCTCCGCTCCCTCCGGTACCGGGAAATCCACCCAGGCGAACCTCTGGGTGCAGCACCAGGGGGCGGAGGTCATCAATGGCGACCGGGCCGCCCTCCGCCAGGTGGGGGGCCGCTGGCAGGCCTTTGGCTTGCCTTATGCCGGTTCCTCCGGAGTTTACCGCAACGAATCCGCCCCCATTTCCGCCTTGGTGGTCCTTCGTCAGGGGAAGGAAAATCGTTTGCGCAGCCTAACCAGGGGGGAGGCCTTCGCCCGCCTTTTTCCAGAGGTTACCGTTCACCGCTGGGATCCGGACTTTGTCCAAGACACCATGGACACGCTCCTCGCCGCCCTGGACGCCCTCCCTGTGTACCTCTTGGAATGCCGCCCTGACCGGGAAGCGGTGGAACTCCTCCGGGAACAAATGCAACCGTAGTTCCCGTCTGCCCCCCGAGGCGTAGGGGTGCAGCCTCCTGGACGCACCGGCGGAAGGAGCCCAGGTCAGGCAATCACCCGGCGGATGCGCCACCATCCTATGATTCGACGAAAGGAGTGGAACCCCATGATCGCCATTCCAGTAGAGCCTCCCATTACCGAATATCTGCACGCCAAAGCGGCCAGACAGGGGATACCTCTGAGCGGAACCTTTGAGCTGACGCCCCTTTGCAACATGAACTGCCGCATGTGCTATGTGCGCATGAGCCGGGAGCAGCAGGAGGCAATCCGCCCCCTGCGCACGGCTGCCCAATGGCTGGAGCTGGGCAGGCAGGCTAAGGAGCAGGGGCTTCTGTACCTCCTCCTCACAGGAGGTGAGCCCTTCCTCCGCCCGGATTTCCGGGAAATCCTGGCAGGCCTGCACCAAATGGGCCTGCTCATTTCCATCAATTCCAATGGAACTCTGATTGATGAGTCCGTGGTCCGGTGGCTGAAGGAGACGCCGCCGGTGCGGATCAACATCACCCTATATGGCGCCTCGGACGAAACCTATGGCCGCCTCTGCCGGAATCCCCAGGGCTTTACCCAGGTGACCCGGGCCATTCGTCTTCTGGGGGAGGCGGGCATTACGGTCAAGCTGAATTGCAGCCTGACCCCCCACAATGCAGCGGACCTGGAGGGGATTTTTGCCTTTGCCAAGGAGGAGGGGCTCCTGGTACAGGCTACCTCCTACATGTTCCCCCCTCTGCGCCGGGACCCCAGCCAGGTGGGCTGCAACGACCGCTTCACCCCCCAGGAGGCGGCCTATTACGCCGCCCGGATCGAATCCCTCCTGAACGGGGAGGAGGCCTTCCTGGAGCGGCTGAAATCCCAAAGCTGGGAGGGACTTTGCGCCGACCCCGGGGAGGACTGCGGAACCCTGGAGGGGGAGGGCATCCGGTGCCGCGCCGGAAAGTGCAGCTTCTGGGTGACCTGGGAGGGGCGCCTCCTGCCCTGTGGGATGCTCCCGGATCAGGGAGCGGACGTGTTCCAGGTGGGCTTTGCGGAGGCCTGGAGACAGGCGAGGGAAGCCGCCGCCGGAATCCGGCTGCCGGCAAAATGCGCCAGCTGTAGCCTCCGGGACCAGTGCCGGGCCTGCGCCGCCATGGTGCGCACGGAAAGCGGCGATTACCAAAAGGTACCGGATTACCGCTGCCGGATGACCCATGCCTATCCCTCCGCCTGCCATCAGCTGGAGGAAGAAATTTTGAACCGAAAGGCTTGAGAAAGGCGGGAATATATGAAAAACAAGAGAAAAATCATATGTTGGGCGGCTCTCGGTGCCCTTTTGCTCTGCGCCGCCGTGGTCCTTGCCCTGACCCGGGGCCGGGGTCCGGAACCGGCGATTTCTCCGAATGCGCCTTCAGGCGCTCCCACGGAGCCGGCGGACCCGACCGCGCTGCCGGTGGAAACCTCTCGGCCGCCGGAGTCCACGGCTCCCACAGAGATGCCTTCCACAGGCCGTCCGGCAGCTTCCACCGACCCGGAACCTTCCGGGGAGACAACAATAGCCCCGGAGAAAACGGAGCCGCCACAGGCCACCACGGCCCCCACATCCCCGATAGACGCGCCGCCAGAGACAGAGCCCACAGGCGGAGCTTCTTCCATCTCCCTTCCCTATGAAATTCCGGACACAGGCCTCATCGTTGCCAAGGTTGCCGCCTATGACGGCATCTTTCTGGAGGACGGGTCGAATGAGGAGATCACCGGCGTAGCCGCCATGGTCCTCACCAACACGGCGGATACAGCGGTGGAATTTGCCGGGATTACCTTGACCGCCGGGACAGAAACCTGGGAGTTCCGGGCCTCCGCCATTCCCGCCGGCGCCACGGTGGTGGTCCAGGAGGCAAACCGGACCCATTTCCGGGAGACGGCCTATGGAGACTGCAAGGCGGACGTGGCCACCCTGCCAGAGCTGGAAATGTCTTCGGACCAGGTGGAAGTGACGGAAAACGGGGGCAATTCCCTTACGGTGACCAACCTCACCGGCGCAAGCATCCCCGTGGTGCGGGTATTCTACAAATACTACTTGGAAGATATGGACGCCTACGTGGGCGGCATTGCCTACACCGCCAAGGTGGAAAACCTGGAGGCGGGAGCCTCCGTCCAAATCACGCCCACCCATTACGCTTCCGGCTCCAGCCGGGTGGTGATGGTGCGGACCTACGATGGACAATAGGAGGGTGGAGTATGAAAATCAAAGGCGAATTCATCATGCGGGAGCTGGTGGGGGAGATCCTCCTGGTTCCCGTGGGCCAGACGGCCCTGCAGTTTAACGGTATGATCACCCTGAACCCTGTCAGCGCCCAAATTTGGCGCAGCCTGGAGCAGGGCGCTCCTTACGAGGAGATTCTTCGGAGTATCCTGGACCAGTTCGACGTGGCGGAGGATACCGCACGCCAGGATTTGGACCGGTTTCTGGAAGAAATGCGGGGGCGGGATTTGCTGGAGGAATGACACCCCGGCCCCACGGAACCGGATTGTTCACAATTTATACAAATTTGACGGCCCTTATTCTGCGGAATTTGGCGCAACTTGTGCTTGCTGTCAGATGGAATTTCCTGTATAATAGGCTCGCTCCACCTTCTGGTGGGGCGAGCCTTGCGTCAGAAGGAGGACAGAGCCGGAACGCAATCTCTTGTTGGAGCCCATGCGGGCTCAAAATTTTATAGCGCAGGGCAACGGCCCTGTAGGTCCCTCGGAGCGTAAGCTCCATCGGTACTTGTATAAAACAACATGAGAGTAGTAAAAGTAGGCCGTTCTGATCAGTCTGGTTTTCCAGCTTGAACCATTACTATATAGACTCAACATAAAAGACGACCGGAAAATTGGATAAATAAAGGGCGGACGGCTTTGGCTGTCCAATCATAAATAAAACAATACAAGGCGGGATTGTTTGACAAGTACAATTGCTTTTTTATTGGAGTGAATTACGATGAAAAAACTAATTGTATGGTCCCTTGTGATTTCGATGTGCGCGCTTCTCCTGACTGCCTGTGGAGACGGGCAGGAGGCAAGCCGTGGCAACTACACCGACGAGATGAAGATTCCCTATTCCTGTGATCTGAGCGCGGAGGATGGGGCGGACAGTGTGGAGCGCCAGGGCGACCACCAGGGAAGCCCTTATTTCAACACCCTGGATTTCTATCATCTGGAGTCCAGCGACACCCTGACCATTCTCAGCCACTTCAAAACGCAGCAGCAGACCAGCGAGTGGAGCTGCGGCGTGTCCAGCGCCCTTATGGTGCTCAATTGGTATGGCAAGCTGGGAGATTACAACGAGGAATCTCTGGCCGCTTACCGCAGCAACGGGTTGGAGCCCGGCGCCACCAGCCTGAGCCAGTTGATCGAGATTTTCCAGGGTGTGGGCGGATTTGACCTGTATTCCACCTACGACTGCCAGGATCAGGTGCACGAGGTGTTTACCTTTGACTACATTCAGAAAACCCTGGCTGCCGGTAACCCCATCATGGTTGGCTGGAACGACTGGGGCGGCCATTGGCAGGTGATCATCGGCTACGACACCATGGGGACGGAAACCACCCAGGACGATGTGGTCATTGTCGCCGATCCCTACGATACCACCGATCATAACCAGGACGGCTACGGCGTGTACAGTGCAGAACGGTTCCTGTACAACTTTACCTTCTATAACTTCTTTGACGATGCCTCCGGGGAGCTGAACGACATGTGCTTCCTGGTGGCGACGCCCCAGTAACAGGACGTGACTTCCGGCTCAGTCACAGGCTGATACAAGAGCGAAACATCTGACGGCCCACTGCGGCCTGGATGGACATAACATAGGTGCAAATAACAGACAAATCGGTCAACCCGAAAGTGACATGATCCCCCTAAAGTAGACCAAGGAAAAATCCAAAGTCGGCTTTAGGGGGTCAATTTATACCGAAATCACTGCACGCACCAGATTGACATTCAAGGCGAAGACGCCCTGATTTTTTCGGGGCATCTTCGTCATTTTTGCGGAAGCGTCACATCCATAATCGTCCCGGTCAAATCGGATCTGCGCACTTTAACGGTACCACCATGCAGCCCTATGATTTTGTGAACAATTGCTAACCCCAGGCCATTGCCTTGGGTGGCATGAGAAGTATCCGCTTGGTAAAACTTATCAAAAATATGCGATTGTGCTGCAGCGGGAATTTCATCGCCTTTGTTCGCAAATGAAATGACCAAGGCTGCTGGGGTTTCTCTGATGCTAATTTCAACCGTTTCATGCTCCGGTGAAAATTTGATGGCATTGTCAGCCAGATTGATCCACACCTGTTTTAGAAGCTCCTTATTTCCCACTACAAAATGCTCTCCGCAGTCAAAGGCCACTGTGATGTCTTTGGCTGACCATCTTTTGTCCAGGAGCGCAATAACCTGACGAATTTGTTCGCTGACATTCAACCGGGTACGCTCCGTGAGGATGCTTTGCTGTTCGATTTTGGAGAGGTTCAGAATATTCGAGGCCAGCGCCGTAAGGCGAGAAGCTTCCTCGATGATTGTCTGAATATATTCCTCTCTCTCCTCCTGGGTCAGATCGTCCAGTTTTAGCATTTCCGCAAAGCCCTGAATAGAGGATATCGGCGTTTTGAACTCGTGGGAAAAATTATTGATGAAATCACTGCGGAGCATCTCTACGCTGCCGATCTCCTCCGCCATGTGGTTGAACTTCTCACTTAACTTTTTCAGCTCTGCTGGCGCTTTCAGATTGATCCGTGCGCTGTAATCTCCGTCTGCAATTCGGTCAATCGCGTTCATCAGGTCTCTGAGCGGGGCCAGAGGGAAACGGCTGAACACCATCGATAACGCCGCGCCCACCAGCAGGCTGATGACCGCAAACAATACCAGAATAACGCCCACCGACCTGTTACCATGAACTAAGCCGAGCCGATAGAGCAGAAACGCTCCAAGGAACACGATCAGCATAGCGAAGAACATGAACAGGAATACCATAGCGGCAAACATGATGGTGAGCTGCTGCTTGCATGAAAATCTTTTCAGCTTACCCATGGCGGATGACCGCCTTATAACCGATTCCCCGGATCGCCACGATCTCAAACTCCGGCCAGTCTCCAAACTTGTTTCGGAGCCGGTTGATATGGGTGTTGACTGTTGTGTCCACTGTGGTAGACTCCATCCCCCATATTTCATCCATTAACTGCAGTCTCGTAAATATCTTGTCCGGGTAGGAGAGCAGTTTAAAGAGCAAATAGAACTCCTTTTTGGGCAGTGTCTGCGCACAGCCGTCTCTCGTTACTGTCAGAGCGTCATAATCCAGGGTAACTTTTCCTATATGCAGCTTGCGCTCACTGGCAATCTGAGCGCGGCGGAGCAGCGCTTTGATCCGCAGCAGAAGCTCCTCCTGGTTGACCGGCTTGACCATATAGTCGTCTGTTCCAACCAAAAAGCCCTTGCACTTTTCCTCCGGGAGCTGCTTGGCAGTCACCATTAAAATCGGCACCATGCTCCCGCAGCTCCTTAACCGTTCTGTAAATTCATAGCCGTCCATTTTTGGCATCATCACGTCCAGCACGATCAAGTCGATGTGCTGTGTGTCCATGACGGCCATCGCTTCGATTCCATTGCCCGCCTCCACGACCTCATACCCGCCGTGTCTCAAAACAGCCTGCATCAACCGCGCTGTGCTTCTGTCATCTTCTACCACAAGTATCTGAAACACTGGCACTCCCTCCCTACAACATGTTTTTATTGCCTATTATAACACGGGAATTAAGCCGAAAGTAAACTTTCTGAGAATTTTATGCGAAAGCCCTCTGGAGTTGATGTTCAGTTGTTCAAAGAGGTGTAGACTTGCGGAAGTCAGATCGAAAGGAAGGGCTTGAACCATGCTTCAAATCAAGGACATCCGCAAGGAGTATAAAACTGGAGGTCTGGTACAGAAAGCGCTGGACGGAGTCAGCCTGAACCTCCGTGAAAATGAATTTGTCGCGATTCTCGGTCCCAGCGGTTCCGGCAAGACAACGCTGCTGAATATGATCGGCGGCCTTGACCGCTACGACAGCGGCGATTTAATTATCAACGGCATCTCGACCAAGAAATATAAAGACCGGGATTGGGATTCATACCGCAACCACACCATTGGTTTTGTGTTCCAGAGTTATAACCTGATCCCACACCAGTCGATCCTATCCAATGTGGAGCTGGCGCTGACGATTTCCGGCGTTTCAAAAGGAGAGCGGAGAAAACGCGCTCAAAACGCCTTGGCACAGGTCGGGCTGGGAGATCAACTCCATAAAAAGCCGAGCCAGATGTCCGGCGGACAAATGCAGCGCGTGGCCATCGCGAGGGCGTTGGTCAACGACCCGGATATTCTCCTGGCCGATGAACCGACCGGCGCTTTGGACAGCGACACCAGCGTCCAGGTTATGGAGCTGCTGCGGGAAGTGGCGAAGAACCGGCTTGTGGTCATGGTGACCCACAACCCGGAGTTGGCGGAGGAATACGCCACCCGGATCGTTCAACTGAGGGACGGCAGGATCTGTTCGGATACTGCGCCATTTGAAATGGGTGAGAGCGGTCAGGTTGAGCCGATCCATAAGAACATGGGGAAGGCGTCCATGTCGTTTCTTACAGCCCTCTCCCTCAGCTTCCATAACCTTCGGACCAAAAAAGCCCGGACACTCCTGACCTCCTTTGCCGGGTCAATCGGGATCATCGGCATTGCACTGATCCTGGCGCTGTCCAACGGTGTGAATGCCTATATCCAGTCCATTGAGGAAGATACCCTGTCGGAATACCCGCTACAGATCCAAAGCAGTGGAATGGACTTTACTGCAATGATGGAGGAGGGAAGCGGAAGTATCCAGGGTGGCCCCGGTCAGGCCAGCGTTTCACAGCGGATTACCAGTATGCTCGCTCAGGTTGAGGCCAACGATCTTGCTTCTCTCAAGGAGTATTTCGACAGCGGGGAGAGCGGGATTGAACAGTACGCCAAGGCCATTGAGTATACTTACCATGCAGCGCCCCAGATTTTCCGGCTGGAGGACAGTGGCGTACGTCAGGTAAACCCAGACCAGTCTTTTTCAGCCCTTGGGGTCGGCAGCGCCTCCGGCAGTAACAATTTTGTGTCCATGATGATGAACACAGACGTCTTTCATCCCATGCCGGAGGATACATCGCTGTTCCAAAAGCAGTATGAGGTCAAAGCGGGCCGCTGGCCAGAGCGGTATAACGAGTGTGTAGTGGTGCTCACCTCCGGCGGCAGCATCAGCGATCTTGCGCTTTATGCCATGGGTCTGCGGGATTCTCTGGAGCTGGATGAAATGATCCGGCAGTTTATAGCGGAGGAGGACGTCAAAGCGCCCACAGACCTTCGGCCCTATGATTATGAGGAGCTTCTTGACGTCACCTTCAAGCTGGTGAACGCGGCGGATTACTTTGAGTATGATGATACCTACAACGTGTGGAAGGACAAATCCGGCGATGAGGAGTATATGCGGGAGCTGGTCAGCCAGGGCGAGGATATTACGATTGTCGGTGTTGTGCAGCCCAGGGAGGACGCCATAGCAACCATACTGGACGCGGGTATCGGTTATCCCGCAGCCCTGACACAGCATGTGATCGAGGAGGCCGCAGCAAGCTCCATTGTTCAAGAGCAGCTTGCCGGGCCGAATATAAACGTGCTGACTGGCGACGCCTTTGGGGCGGATGATGGGCAGGGCGACTTCAACCTGGAATCCCTGTTCACGATCAATGAGGACGCGCTGCAAAACGCGTTCTCGATTGACCAGCGTGCACTTAATGTCGATATGTCGCGTTATTTTAACGCGAACAGTCTGGATCTCTCCTCCATGCTTGATCTGAACCAGTTCACATTTGACCTGCCGGAGCTGGACGGCGCAGTCATGGGGGATGTGTTGGGCCGGCTGGATCTGTCCGCTTCCACGGAAAAGCTCCATCAGCTTGCCTGCGCCCTTGCAGATGGATATGGGGCCTATGCGCTGACCCATCCAGAAGCCGACTATTCCGGGTTAAGTACATACTTTATGGAGTATTTGCAGACCCCCGAGGCCAAGCAGCGGCTACATGCCGGGATCTGCAAGATCGTTCAATCCAATGCAGAGGCGGACGTATCCCTGGAGGAAATGAAGCTTCTGATTCAAGATATTTTATCGGGCTATCAAAGCTATGTTACGGAAACGCAGCTGACTGACCCGGACAAATTCGGCGAATCTCTTCATGCGTACCTGCAAACGCCGGAAGTGGAGGCGATGATGGCTGAAAGAGCCCCAGACATTCTGAAAATCAGTGAGGAAGTCACCATCTCCCAGGAGGAGCTGGATGCGCTGGCCGCTGATATGGTGAAGGGCTATCAGGAATATGCGGCTGCCAAAGCTCTACCGGACCCCAGCAAAATGAGCGAGCATTTTCATGATTATTTGCAGACGTCGGAGGCGCAAATGCTCTTGACCGCTGAGATTGCGGAGATCATCGACGCAAAATCCCTGGAGGCCCAGATTTCCGCCGCAATCGGTGATTATATGCAGACGGTCACAGACTCCTACACCGAGGCGGTCGCGCAGGCTATGCAGTTCCAAATGGCGGCGGCGACACAGCAGATTGTAAGCCAGATGGAACAGGCCATGGAGCAGATCGGGGCAAATATGGAGGACGCTTTCACCATAGACGCCGATGCCTTTGCCAACGCCATCGAAATGAATATGGATGAAAATGAGCTGACAGAGCTGCTCCGATCTATGATGACTGCTGAGGACGCGTCCTTTGATGGGAATCTCAATAGTTTTGGATACGCTGATCTGAGCAAGCCTGCGCAGATTGATATTTATCCGCTGGACTTTGAGAGCAAGGAATCCATCGCCGAAATCTTAGGGGCCTACAACAGCCGCATGACGGGCAGCGGCCAGGAGGAAAAGGTGATCAGCTATACAGACCTGGTGGGAACCATGATGTCTTCCATGACGGAAATCGTTAATACCATCAGCTATGTGCTGGTTGCCTTTGTGGCAATTTCCCTGGTGGTCTCCTCCATCATGATCGGTGTGATCACCTATATCAGTGTGTTGGAGCGAAAAAAAGAGATCGGCATCCTTCGCGCCATTGGCGCGTCCAAGGGGAATATATCCCAGGTGTTCAACGCGGAAGCCTTCATCATCGGCCTGTGTGCGGGATTGATTGGCATTGGAATGACCCTGCTGCTCCTGATCCCCTGTAATGCGTTGATTCATTCTATGGCAGGCTCCACAGATATCCATGCGGTACTTCCTGCTGCAAACGCCATCGTCCTGATCCTGTTGAGTGTGGTACTAACCCTGATCGGTGGACTGATTCCATCCCGCAAGGCGGCAAAAAGTGACCCGGTGGCCGCGCTTCGGGCAGACTAACAGAAACATGGCGCAAGGTATGAGAAATATGGAAACGTTGCATCCTGCATCAATCACCATCTCGGAACCGGAATCCTCTTGCACGGTTTTCTCTGCGCCCAGCTCCGCATACCGCACTGGTTTCCGGCTGGCGCATTTCCTCTATTTTAAGTGAGATGCAAGAGAGCGCCCATACCAACCTGCGTTGTGTCCAAAATTAAATTCCCGGCCAGGAGACAGGTAGTTGCCTGTTTCCTGGCCGGCTGATGCAAACGAGGGGTTATTCGGGGAGCTTGATGCTCCAGGTGGAGTCGATGGTGGGAGAGATCTCGCCGGCCTCGCGGATGTAGTCCGCCAGGAGGTTCCGGGCCTGGCCCTTATCCTCGCCCTGGATCATGTCGTACTGGGTGGAGTAGATGATGCGATCCGGGTCATTGGCCAGGAACTCGCAGCCGTGTTCATTCAGATACTTGATGTAGTCGCCGCCGCCGTTGTAGCGGTAGTTGTTGATGACTACGGTAAATTCGGCGTCATCAGCTACCGCCTCTCCATTGTAGGTCATGGAGACGATCCGGGAGCCGGCGGGCTGGGAGGGATCAATGACGTAGGAGAAGCCTTCCCCGTAGATGACGTCATAGTAGGTGAGGCCGCCCTGGATGTTGATGGAGCCGTCCTCCTGGACCTGGACTTTGGAGGCGGAGTATTCCAGCCAGGTCTTCACTTCCTTGCCGCTCATGGTGATTTGGTAGAACCAGTTCTCATAGCGGTACAGCTTGAACATGTCACCCAGGACAATGTCGCCTTCAGAGATCAGGTTTTCAGCATTGCCGGAGGTGAGGGGAGCGGTGATGGACAGCTGAGCGGGGGTGTCGTCGGTCTTGTCATCGGGGGTATTTTCTCCGGTGCGGTCATGGGCGCCCCAGATCTGGACCTTGTTCACCAGATCCACAAAAGCGGAGGGAGCGGTCCCCAGGTTGGCGGCGGTGAAGTTCCCAGTGGCCTTGCCGATGGGCTGGAGCATGTAGTCCTGCCAGGTGGCAGTTTCATAAGGCTTCAGAGCGGCTTCCAGGTCGGGGTCTACCTCATAGAGGGGGTGCCACTGCCGGTTGTCATCCCGGTAGGACATGGGGACGTTTTCTGTGGTCAGGGTGTATTCGCCGGTGACCTTGTCCACGGTCACAATGGCCTGGCCCACCACAGCTGCCTTGGTGGACAGGGAGAACACGGGGATTTCCTTGCCGTCGCTGTTGGCAATCTGGGTGATGCCATTGCGGTGCTCGTGACCGCTGAAGACCAGATCGATGGAGTTGGTCTCGGAGACCAGCCGGCGGATGAAATCGGACTGGGCGTCGGAATCAATGCCGGAGTGGCTGGCCAGAACGATGAGGTCGGCCTTCTCAGTCATTTCCTGCTCATAGTGCTTGTAGGTCTCAATGACGTTGGCGAAATAGATGCCCTCCCAGTTGGCGGGGACGTCCCACTTGGGGATATTGGGGTTGCCAATGCCCATCACAGCCACGGTGACGCCATTGTAGTCATAGAGCTGATAGGGGGCATAGCCGTTCCAGGTGCTCCAGTTGGTGGTTTCTCCACCCTGCTTGGTGGAATCCAGGTAGTTGGCGCAGCCCACAGCCACGGAGGACTCGGTCTCCGTCCCATCGCTGGTCAGGTAGTTCAGCTGGCGCTGGAGAATGGTCATACCATAGTTGAACTCATGGTTGCCGGGGACGAACATGTCGTAGTCCATCATCCGCAGGGCCTTCATAATGGGATCGTTTGTTTCGGGATGGTTGAAGGCGTAGTAATAGGTGAGGGGGGTACCCTGGACCAGGTCGCCGCAGTCCACCAGGAAGGAATTCACATAGGCCTGGCGCTGCTGCTTCACGAAGGTGGCCACACGGGTGAGGCCCTGGTAATGGGTGCCGGAAGCGGAGTAGTCAGCGGTGTAATCCGTGGCGTAAGCTTGGCCGTGGATGTCGGAAGTGGCCATCAGGTTGATTTCCACATGGAAGAACCGGTAGACCACGGTGGCAAACTGACCGCGGGTGGACAGGCCCAGGGGCTGCAGGGTGTTGTTGCCCATGCCCCGGATGAGGCCCACGGCCACGGCCCAGGTCATGGCATTTTCTGCATAGGGGAAAATTTGCCCCGCATCAGTAAAGCTGCCGAGATCGGCGGCCTTGGTCACGTCCTCGCCGGCAAACTTGGCGTACCGGTAGAACATGGTGACCATTTCCTGCCGGGTGATGTCCTTCAGGGGACGGAAGGTCTGATCTCCGTAGCCTTCCACGATGCCTTCACTGGCAGCCCAGGCCACGGCGTTTTCGTAGTAGGAGTCGGGGACGATGTCGGAGAAGCTCGCGGTGGAGGTCACTTCGGGGGTACCAGCCATGCGGTACAGGACGGTGGTCACCATGGCCCGGCTCAGAGGCTGGTAGGGGGCAAACAGACTGCCGCCGATACCGTCCATGTATCCCTGCCCGTCCACGTACTGAACGGGTACATAGAAGAACCGGTCCTCAGACACATCGGTGTAAGGCATATCCGTGACGGTGATGCGGCCCTCGCCGTAGGGGTTGGAATAGGCCTCACCCACGACTCCCTTCAGGTGGTCGCGGATGTAGGTAATGAGGACCTGATTGTCAATCATGACCTCGTCCTGCAGGACCTTATTGTCCATAAACATGTTGATGCCGTCGCCGCCGGATTTCAGCATGTAGTTGTGGGATGCCAGTGTGTAGGTTTTCCCCAGGTCAATGGGCTCATATTCCCCCGCCTGGTTCAGGACCTGGACGTTCTTTACCCGGCGCAGGCCCTCTACAGAGACGAACATACTCTTGTCGTCCACCTTGACAGAGGAGGTGATGTTCAGGTCGATGGTGTACTTTAAACCAGAGACCTGGAGGAAGCCGCCGTTCTCACCAGGAGTGGAGCGAGCGGTCATTTCCAGAGCATCCACGATTTCCTGACCGGTGGCTTCCACCACGCAAGCAGTGTTTCCGAAGGGATGTACGGCGATGATTTCACCATAGGTGATGTCACCAGCGAGGATATCGGCGCGGATTCCGCCGCCGTTCACAAAGGCGATGTCTGCGCCCAGGACGGTGCGGTAGGCATCGGCGCACAGGTCGCCCAGGTTGGTCTCCCGGTTCCGAATCAGACGCTTGCCGGTTTCGGGGTCGTTTACCACCAGGTCCACATTGGACTTGGCCACCACTTCGTTCAGCTTGTCGCTAAACTGGGCCTGGATGTTCTTGACGAAAGCGTCGGTCTCTGCGTCCACCTCCGTGTAGCCGTTCACCAGCTCCGTGGAGACCTTGCCCTCAGGGGTGATGGTCATCTTGCCGATGTTGGCCAGCTTGGTGCCGGTGGAGGTGAGAACTACATCGTTGCCGGACTTGTCCTTTACGGACTCGCCAGAGATGGTGCTGTGGGAGTGGCCGTCGATGAAGGCGTCCAGGCCGGTGGTGTTGGCGATGATCTCTCTGGAGGTCCAGGGAGAGGACTGCTCGTCAATGCCGCAGTGGCCAATGGCGATGACCACATCGGCGCCTGCCTCCGTGGCGGCGTCAATGGCGCCCTGAACTGCATTGTACAGGTCCTGGCCGTCGTTGCCCTCACAGAAGCTGTAGATGTAGTTGCCGTTTTCGTCCTGGAAGTAGGTGGGGGTGGATTTGGTGAAGGTTTCCGGGGTGCTGACGCCCACGTACGCAACCTTCAGGCTGCCGTAGGTCTCCATGGCGTAGGCATCGGTCACAGCCTTGTTTGTCCTCAAATCTATGAAGTTGCAGGACAGGTACTTGGCGTTGGACTTCTCCAACAGGGAGAGGGCTACGTCCATCCCATAGTCGAACTCATGGTTGCCAAAGGTGGCGTAGTCGTAGCCCACCTGGTTCATGATGTCCACCAGGTAGCTGCCGTTGGACAGGGTGCCAATGGCCTCGCCCTGGATGGCGTCGCCGGCGTCAACCAGCACGACATGCTCATGGGCTTCCTCCATGGCGTGTTTGTAGGCAGCCAGGTTGGCATACCCCATGGTGTCTTCAGGGGTACCGGCATCCACGCCGCAGTGCACGTCGTTGGTGTAGAGCACCACGACGTCGTCAGACTTTTCGCCAGCGGCAAAAGCCATGGTAGACAGCGTCGAGAGTACCAGCACCAGTGCCAGCAGCACGGACAGGACCCGAGAGGAAAGTTTACTTCTCATGTTGCGTCCTCCTTCAAACATGGATAGAAGTGTGATGGCGGAGCCGAATTCATTTGCTCCACTTCTCATTTTAACAAATGCCATACAGCTTTTCAATGGGGAAACGCAAATCCCTGTAAAATTCAGGAAAAATCCCCGAATCTTGTACCACAAAGGGAAAAAACGGTACCCTGTGCCGGAGCATTCCGGTACAGGGTACAGATCTCATGTGGTGGTCATGCGGGGATGATCCGGCGGGCGCCTATGTAATGCTCCCCGTAGTAGGGGGCGTCCACGGCGGTTACGATGACACCGTCCCGGGAGTTGGCCGCGTGGACAAACTCTCCGCCGCCGATGTAAATACCCACGTGGGTGATATTGTCCAGACTGTCGGTTTCGGAGAAGAACAACAGGTCGCCGGGCAGCAGGGAATCCTGGGACACCTCCTGGCTGTTTTCGTAGTACCACTGATCGGTGGCAGTGCGGCCGATGTCCTCGTAGCCATTATGGGTGTAAACGTACCAGACAAAGCCGGAGCAGTCGAAACCGGTGGAGGGGTCTTTGCCACCCCAGATGTAGTTGTAGCCCACATACTGCAGGGCAAATTCCACCAACGCATCCGCCTCCGGCCGGCCGTCGGGATCCACGGAGTCCTCCATCCAAGCCTGAAGGGTCAGGTAAGATCGGAAGAACATAGCCAGGGCCTGCTGGCACTGGGTGCTGCTCTTGGGAAGCAGCTGCTTGCCGTCACCCTTGACGATCCCCAGCTCCACCAGAAGGCGGGCGCAGGGGAGGGCGTAGCTGCTCAGCTCTCCGGCGTCGGTGAAGTGGTCGAGGCTGGTGCTGGGGCTGTCTTCATAAGGATAGCCACAGACGGACAGGAAGTTAACGGTGATTTTGAAAAATTGCTCCCGGGTGATTGGGATGTCCGGCCGGAAGGTGCCGTCGGGAAAGCCGCTGATGAGGCCCAGGTAGTAGGCCTTGGTGATGACGGGGTCGTCTGCGTCGGTAAAGGGACTTTCTTCTACCCGGAAAATGGGATTGGGATAGAGGGACAGGTAGGCCTCCATGGCTACGTAACACATCTCTCCCCGGGTAATGGGGGTGGCCATATCCCGGCCTAGGAGAACCTCCGGAATGAGGCCCAGCTGGTCCATGGCTTCCAGCTCCTCTTTGGCCCAGGGGCTGAGATTGGGGTATTTATTTTCTACGCTGGCCTGTGTCGCCTGGGATTCGCCCATGAGATTTATATAAGCCCGATAGAACATGGCCAGGGCCTGTTCACAGGTTGTGTGGCCCAGAGGGTCCAGCTTTCCACCGCTGCCCTGCACCACGCCCAGGTCTACCACCTGCCAGGTGGCGTCCAAAGCCCAGGCGCTGACGGTGCCGGCGTCCACAAAGCCGGCCAGGTCCTCTCCATGCTCAGCCGGGTCGAGGCCTGCGGCCTGGAGAAAGCGGGAAACAAAGACGAAAAACTCCTGCCGGGTGAGGAGCCGGTCCGGGCGGAAGGTGCCGTCCTCATAGCCCAGGGCAAAGCCGGCGGCGTATGATTTGGCGGCGATGGGGTCATTGGTGTCGGGGAAAGGCGTTTCATCGGGAAGAGAGAGCTCCTCACCGGTGTAACGTTCGTAAGCCTGCACCGCCAGGGCGCACATTTCCAGCCGGGTGATGTTCTCCCGGAGGTCGCCTCGCTCTTCCAGAAGAGCCGGGATGAGATCCAGGGCCGCCATGGCGTCCAGCTCCTCCCTGGCCCAGGCGCTGGAGACGCCGTAGGCATAAGCACCAGGTAAACAGCTCACCAGGAGCGCCGCCAGACAGACAATGGATACGAGCCGCAGTCGTTTATGTTGTTTCATTGGGTGATCCAGCCTCCAAATTCAGTTCCAGCTCTACAGGGCAGTGGTCAGAGCCGAAGATGTCTCCATGAATGCGAGCCTGGCGCACCCGTTCTCGCAAGTCATTGGATACCAAAAAGTAATCAATTCGCCATCCGGCGTTGTTTTTCCGGGCGTTGAAGCGGTAGCTCCACCAGCTGTAGGCCCCGGTCAGATCTGGGTAGAGGTAGCGGAAGGTGTCGGTGAAGCCAGCTTCCAGCAGCCGGGTAAAGCTCTCCCGCTCTTCATCGGAGAAACCGGCGTTGCCACGGTTGGGGCCCGGGTTTTTTAGGTCGATCTCCTGGTGCGCCACATTCAAATCTCCGCAGGCCACCACTGGCTTTTGCGCTGCCAGGGCGGTGAGCTTCTCCCGGAAGGCCTGGTCCCATGCCAGGCGATGATCCAGACGCTTCAGACCCTCTTGGGCGTTGGGGGTGTAGCAGGTGAGAAGGTAGAAGCCGTCGTATTCCAGGGTAATCAGCCGCCCCTCCTGATCCAGCGCCTCCACACCCAGGCCATATTGGACCGACAGGGGCGGCGTTTTGGCAAAGATGGCGGTGCCGGAGTAGCCTTTTTTCTGGGCGGAGCACCAGAACTGGGTATAGCCCGGGGTTTCCAGCTGAATTTGGTCCGGCTGGAGCTTGGTTTCCTGGAGGCAGAAGAAATCCGCATTCAGCTGGCGGAAGACGTCCAGGAAGCCCTTTTGTACACAGGCCCGCAGGCCGTTGACATTCCATGAGATGAAGCGCAAGCGCAATTCCCCCTTTTGCAGGCAAAGTGGTAACAAAACCCTTTCTATAGTATAGCAAAAAGAAACAAAGATTACAACTGGTATTTCAAAAAAGTAACAAACAGGGGGGCTTTCAGAAGCCGCCATATTGCTGAGAGGAGGCGTGGTGGAGGAAAACTCTGAAAAATCAGCGGTTTTTTCCGCCTTTGTGTAAAAATTTCTGGAAATCTCTTGCAGTTTCCAGGCGCGTGGGGTATAATCATGAAAATAACTGTCAGAGAGCGAAGGAGAGATACCATGAGCCGGATTGATAAAGAGAACTACTATCTGGACATTGCTGAGACAGTGCTGGAGCGGTCCACCTGCCGCCAGGTTCGCAGTGGGGCCATCATTGTCCGAAATGACGAGATTGTCTCCACCGGTTACAATGGCGCGCCCCGGGGCCGGGCCAACTGCATCGATCTGGGCTACTGCACCTGGGAGCGGCACAAGGCTCCTGTGAGTCAGAGCTATGAGCTCTGCCGGAGCGTGCACGCCGAGGCCAATGCTATCATCTCCGCTGCGCGGAGTGAGTGCATGGGTGGGACCATGTATCTGGTGAGCCGGGACGCCGTCACCGGGGAGCTCCTGGAGCATCAGGGGCCATGCTCTGTATGCCGCCGGATGATCATCAACGCTGGCCTCAGCCAAATGGTGATCCGGGATTCCGGCGGTCGGTATCAGGTGCTCCGGGTGCAGGATTGGGTCTTTCAGGACGACACTCTCCTGAGCCCGGGAGAGGGTGCATGACGCAGCAGCGTGTCCTCTTTGGATATGAGAAAAAGCGCTCCGCAGAGGCGGGGCGCTTTTTCTCAGCGTAGTACAAATAAAAAGAGAGAGGTAGGAAGTAGTCCAAAACTAGAAGGACAAACAGAGAACATAAGGGATTCGGCTCACGGCTTCCGTATCACCTTACGCATTTAGGATAATGGAGACTTTTGAACGGGATGTGAATAAAAAGAAAACAAAAGGTGAAAGAGGCGTGAACGTTCTGGAGCACTATACCAAACCGCTGCAGGGGCGGATTCGTGCATCCGCCTGGAGGAAACGTTGCGCGTTTTTGCCCATTTGCAGTGAATTCGCAATGCCTACAACGAGCGGACACATGGGTCCGCCCCTATGGAGAGATACCCATGTGGTGGATGAACGGACTTTTTGGCGTTGCCGTAAATACCTTTTTTCTGCCTGACAGGGGGCGTTAAAATGGCAAAATACGTGGGATGGTTACTGTGGGGCGGTATGTTTCACTGGCGATTCTTCGGATTCTGTCGCCTTGGGGGCGGGGCACATGTCCAGTAGCCGCTGGGCCAGGGCGCGGATGGTGTCAAAATTCACGCTGTAATGGGGGCGGGAGCCGCCCAGCTTCATATTCAAGATCCGGGCATCGTGCATGTTCCGGATGTCCCGAGTCACCGTGCCCAGGTGCAACCCCAGCTCTTGGGAAAGCTCCCGAGAGGTCATAGGCCGTTGCCGCATGGCGTTCATCATTTCCATCCGGGCGGGGCTCCCCAGCAGACGCATAGCGGTGTATTCCCACTCCTCCAGCTTGGACATGGCAATGCCCTTCTGGGGCTGGATGTTGACGCCAATGCAGAAGCGGGTCAGTCTTCTTTTTTCATCCACCAAGCCAGGGGTGAGATTTGGCATGAAAAAGAGGAGGGAAGCGGTGGCACTGTCCAGGGGGTAGTCGGTTTGAATCAGCATATGAGTCTGCAAGAACAGCGCCAGGTCTTGATCCTGTAGTGTGGCTTCCCATTGACGGATCAGAGGTTCCGCCCGTTCCACCCAGGGGGCCAGGGCAGAGCCGAGCCGTTCCATCACCGGCTTCATCAGGGCTGCCAGCCGTTTTGTGTGGCGGGGGAAGTCTGAAAATATCTCCATCAACTGCTCTTTACAGGACAAGGGCAGGGGCAGCTTCCAGAGTCCGTGGGCAAAGGGGACAGTACTGGAGTCCCTGGGAGCATACATGCTGAGGCCGTACTCACCGCAGCTGGTGAAATAGTATCCCCCCTGGCGTAGCCGGTCCCAGGCATCACACAGGGCCTGGAAACTGAGGTCTGGATCGGATTCGTTTAGGTTTACAAAAGAGAAAACCATCAGGCGGGCCAGACAGGTGGCGCCGGATTGCTCCAGCAGCTGGTATTTCTGGAAGTAATAGTGCAGGGTAGGATCCTCCGGAGACAAGCTGCCGCAGACATCCTCCATGATTGCGCTCACCTCTGCCGGTGGGATGCAGTAGGGGCCGTCCGCAGTCAGCATACGGGGAGAAAGCTGGTTGACGAATACATACAGAAGCTCTGTGGCCTCCAGAATGAGACAGGGCTTGCGATTGAATTGCAGCTCCATGGGAGTCCCTCCAAGGTCAAAATCGTGTTGCAGATATGCGCACATTTTGAAAACGATTATAACACAGATTGTATCATTTTTCCAGTCTTTTTTTCCAATGGCCCGGCCATTCCATGTGCGCTGCCGCGATAAGGCCTGTTGCCAGAGAGAACTGGGCCGTATGGAACTCCCACTTTTTTCTATTTTTTTCAAAAAAAGAAGTTGCAATATTGCGTACAATATGCTAGACTAGCCTTGGAATGATTGTGCGCAACAGTGCGTTCAATCGGAGGGCCGCAAAATTTGTTCGCTTGCGGCCTGTATCTTGAAGGGGGTAACAACTATGAAACATGCCATGCGAAAGTACCTCACGGTCCTGCTTTGCGCGGCGCTGCTGCTGGGCGTCTTCTGCCCGGCTGCGGCGGCTGGCAAACCAACGGAGCGCGCCGCCTCAGGAGACCT
>OFMD01000535.1_pt1 | contig 29819 bp, 25 predicted proteins | sample 1541211 | NCBI WGS metagenome assembly OFMD01 (sample SAMN04209231, study PRJEB22552) | human gut metagenome | biome: gut; material: feces | host: Homo sapiens | place: USA: Oklahoma | reverse complement strand
CCTTGAAAATCAAGGAAAATCGAAGGAGAATGAGTACAAATGAAATTAGGTATCGTGGGCCTGCCCAACGTGGGCAAATCGACACTGTTCAACGCCATCACCAACGCCGGTGCGGAGAGCGCCAACTACCCCTTCTGCACCATCGAGCCCAACGTGGGCATGGTGGCTGTGCCGGATAAGCGGCTGGACAAGCTGGCGGAGATGTACGAGCCCGATAAAAAGACCCCTGCCGTCATCGAGTTTGTGGACATAGCGGGCCTGGTGAAGGGCGCCAGCCAGGGCGCGGGCCTGGGCAACAAGTTCCTGGAAAACATCCGCCGCACCGACGCCATTGTCCATGTGGTGCGCTGCTTCGACGACGAGAACATCATGCATGTGGTGGCCGATGCCGGCACCAACGTGCCGGTGGATCCCCTGGGAGATATCGAGACCATTGACCTGGAGCTGATCATGGCGGACCTGGAGATGGTGAACCGCCGGGTGGAAAAGGCCGCCAAGGCCGCCAAGGGCGACAAGAAATTCCTCCATGAGGCGGAGGTGTTCCGGGCTCTGGCGGAGCATCTCAACGCCGGCAAGTCCGCCCGTACCTTCGACTGCGGCCCGGAGGACCGGGCTATCGTGGAGACGGCGGACCTGCTGAGCCTGAAGCCCATCATTTATGCCGCCAACATGGACGAGGCCGGCTTTGCCGACCATGAGAACAACCGGTATTTCCGGATGGTCCGGGATCTGGCCCAAAAGGAAGGGGCCCAGGTGCTGCCTATCTGCGCCAAGCTGGAGGAGGACATTGCCCAGCTGGACGACCCCGAGGAGAGGGCCATGTTCCTGGAGGACCTGGGGGTGGAGCAGTCCGGCCTGGACCGGCTGATCCAGTGCAGCTACGAGCTGCTGGGCCTGATCTCCTTCCTGACCTACGGCAAGGACGAGTGCCGGGCCTGGACCATCAAAAAGGGCACCAAGGCTCCCCAGGCCGCCGGAAAGATCCACTCCGACATCGAGCGGGGCTTCATCCGGGCAGAGACCATCAACTTCGACGAGATGATCGCCTGCGGCAGCGTGGCCGCCGCCAAGGAGAAGGGGCTGCTGCGGTCCGAGGGCAAGGAGTATGTGGTCAAGGACGGCGACATGATCTATTTCCGCTTCAACGTATAAAACAAGAAAGCCCCGCAGAGCTTGCGGCCCGCAGGCCGCGAACTCTGCGGGGCTTTTGACAGACCAAAAACCACGCTGCGGCCGCAGCGTGGTTTTGCTGTTAATATCCCCGCTTCCGGTCCACCCGATGCTCCAGGGGACGACCGGCGGCATAGTTGTCCAGATCCCGGCAGAACATGTCCAGATTCCGGTCGCAGGTGTATCCCAGGGACATATTCCCGGAGATATGCGGCGTCAGCAGCAGGTTCCGGGTGCTCCACAGGGGGTGATCCTTGGGCAGCGGCTCCGGCACCATCACGTCCAGGGCGGCTCCGGCAATGCGCCCTGCGTTCAGGGCCTCCATCAGCGCGTCCTGGTCAATGGCGCTGCCCCGGCCCACGTTTACCACGATGGCCTCCCGGGGCAGCAGTGCAATGCGCTCCCGGCTGAGGATGCCTGCGGTGTCCGCCACGGCGGGCAGGGCCATCACCAGGATCTCCGTCTCCGGCAGCACCTCGTCCAGCTGCTGCTGGGGCAGCATCCGGTCATAGGCCGGGTCCCCGTTCCGGCCGCTGCGGGACACACCGCAGATGTGGGCGGCTCCCAGGGCCTTGGCCCGCCGGGCAAAATTCGTGCCGATGTCCCCGGCGCCCAGCACCGTGATGCGGCTGCCGTAAATGGACCGCATAGGCAGCTCCTGGACCCATTCCCGCCGCCGGACGATGTCCTGGAAATCCGGCATCCGCCGCAGCAGCATCAGCGTCACCATCAGAATGTGCTCACTGATGGTCAGCCCATAGGCCCCGGAGGAGTTGGACAGCATCACGTCGGGATTGGCGTACAGCCCGTCGTCGGACAGCAGGTCCACCCCCGCAAAGCCGCAGCAGTACCACTTGAGCGCCGTGGCCCGCTTCAGGTCTCCGGGCTCGCACCATCCGTAGATGATCTCATACTGGTCCAGCCCCTCTGCCGGAGCCTTGCCCCGCCCGTAAAAGTCCACCGCAAAGCCGTGCTTTTCCGCCGCTGCCAGCACCCTTTTCCGGCGCTCCGGCGTGAGAAAGTCCTCCATCACCGCAATTTTTTTCATCCGCTGTATACCTCCCATATTTTTTCCGCGCAGCGCATGCCGTCGGCGGCGGCGGACAGGATGCCTCCGGCATATCCCGCCCCCTCGCCGCAGGGATACAGCCCCCGGACGCTGCACTGGCCGCTCTCATCCCGCAGGATGCGCACCGGCGACGAGGATCGTGTCTCCACCGCCGTCAGAACGGCATCCCCCTGGGCATAGCCCTGTATTTTCCTGTCCAGCACCGGCAGGGCCAGCGCCAGGGTCTCCCACACAAATTCCGGCAGACACTGCCGCAGGTCCGTCCACCGGACCCCGGGCCGATAGCTGGGGATCACCCGACCCGGCCCCACAGAGGGCCGCCCCGCCAGGAAATCCTCCACCCGCTGGCACGGGGCCGCATAGCCGCCGCCGCCCAGGCGGAAGGCTGCCTCCTCCAGCTGCCGCTGAAAGGCCACCCCCGCCAGGGGATGCCCGCTGCCAAAGTCCTCCGGCGTCACGTTTACCAGCAGGCCGCCGTTGATATTCTCCCGGTCCCGGGCATATGCGCTCATGCCGTTGGTGACCACCCGCCCCTGCTCCGACGCAGCGGCCACCACCTGTCCCCCGGGGCAAACGCAGAACGAGAAGGCGCTGCGCCCGTTTTCCAGGTGGCATGACAGCTTATAGCTGGCGGCGGGCAGACACGGGTGCCCGGCGAACTGCCGGTACTGGGCTGCGTCCATGTCCGATTGCCGGTGCTCGATCCGCACTCCCACGGCAAAGGGCTTCTGCTCCATCTGTACCCCTGCGGCGTGCAGCATTTCAAAGGTATCCCTTGCGCTGTGGCCCAGGGCCAGCACCGCATGCCGGGCAGGCAGCACATACGGCCCCTCCGGCCCTGTAACCTCCAGCCCCTCCAGGGCCCCGTCCCGGACCCGCAGTCCCGTGACCCGGTGCCCGAACCGCACCTGCGCCCCCAGGGACAGCAGCTGCCGCCGCAGGTTCAACAGGGTCACATGGAGCATATCCGTCCCCACATGGGGCTTGGCGTCGGTGAGGATGCTCTCCGGCGCGCCGCAGGCCACCAGCTGCTCCAGGATCCACCGGTGCCGCCGGTCCCGGGTGCCGGTATTCAGCTTTCCGTCGGAAAAAGCGCCTGCGCCCCCCTCGCCGAACTGAACGTTGGATTCCGTATTCAGCGGGCCGCCCCGCCAGAAGGCTTCCACGTCCCGCTGCCGGGTCACGGCGTCCCGGCCCCGCTCCAGGATGATGGGCCGCAGCCCGCACCGGGCCAGCACCAGGGCCGCGAACAGTCCTCCCGGCCCCGCGCCGATGACCACCGGCGGCGTCTCCGGCGCCCGGAGCACCTCCGGCAGCCGGTATGTTTCCGGCGCATACGGCGTTACCCGCTTATCCCGCACCCGCCGCAGCACGGCTTTCTCCTGCCGCAGCTCCACCGTGGCGGTGTACACCAGCCGCAGCTCCTCCCGGGCGTCAACGGACCGGCGCAGCACCTGCAGGGACAGAATCTCCCCCTCCGGCACCCGCAGCAGCCGCGCCGCCTTTCCCCGCAGCAGGGCCTCCTCCTGGCCCGGGGCCAGCTTCAGCCCCTCAATTTTCACCATAGGCCGCACCCTCCTGACTTCACAAAAAGTTCAAAATTTTTGCCGTTTTTTAAAGCTCCAGTTAAGGTTTCCGCGTATACTATAAACCATCGAAAGGAAAACCACAGCGGCGGCGGAGCACGATACCTCATGATACCACATTCCACCCCGCCCGACAATAGGAGGTTCACAGTTATGTATAACGGCGTCAACGACGAGAACAACGAGAGCGGCTTCAACAGCGATGAAAACCTGTATCATTACAGTTATTCCAAGGATCAGGCGCCCCAGCCCGGCCAGCCGGACCCCAGCCAGACCAGCTGGCAGCCCGCTCCCCGGCCGGAGCCCCAGGCGGCGCAGGAGGATCAGACCTCCTGCACCACCGGCGATTATCAGGATGAACCCCGGATTCCCAAGACCAACGGGAAGAGCTTCTGGAAAAAGACCGGCACCAAGGTCACGGCCCTGGTCCTGTGCTGCGCCCTGGTGGGCGGCCTGTGCGGCTTCGGCGGCGCGTCCCTGGCCCGCAAGACCGGCAAAACCGCCATCCAGGAAACCGGCCGCACCGCCTCTGCCGTCAGCGTCAAATCCGTGGACGGCCAGACGCTGATGACCCCCGCCGAGGTGTACGCCTCCACGGTGAACAGCGTGGTATCCATCAACTGCTCCGCCGTGTCCACCAACATCTTCGGCCAGAAGGTGCAGTCCGCCTCCTCCGGCAGCGGCTTCGTCATCACCCAGGACGGCTATATCGTCACCAACCAGCATGTGGTGTCCGGCGCCAGCAGCGTCAACGTCACCCTGTATAACGGCGATACCTATCCCGCCACTGTGGTGGGCGGCGACAGCGATTACGATGTGGCTGTGCTGAAGATCGAGGCCACCGGTCTCCAGGCCGTGACCCTGGGCAAGAGCGCCGACGTCAACGTGGGCGACACGGTGATGGCCATCGGCAATCCCCTGGGCGAGCTGACCTTCTCCATGAGCCAGGGCATCGTGTCCTGCTGCGACCGGGCCATCAATGTGGACGGCACCCCCTTCAACATGATCCAGGTGGACGCCTCCATCAACCCCGGCAACTCCGGCGGCCCCCTGATGAACCTGTACGGCGAGGTAGTGGGCATTGTGTCCGCCAAGTATTCCAGCTATTCCAACACCTCTGTGGAGGGCATCGGCTTTGCCATCCCCATCAGCGATGTCCAGACCATCATCACCGACATCATGGAAAACGGCCAGGTCACCGATAAGGCCTACATGGCCATCAAGGCCGGCAGCATGACCGAGCAGATGGCCGCCCAGTACAACATCGATGTGACCAAGGGCGTGTTCGTCTACGCCGTGGAAAAGGGCGGCGCCGGGGAAAAGGCGGGCCTGCAGCTGGGCGACGTCATCACCAAGCTCAACGACACGGACATCACCTCCATGAGCGACCTGTCCATGGCCAAGAAGAGCTATAAGGCCGGCGACACCGTCACCCTTACCGTGTGGCGCGGCGGCCAGGAGATCACCCTGAGCCTGACCTTCGACCAGCAGCCCCAGACCACCGGCACCGAGGACGATTCCTCCAACCAGAACCAGGGCCAGCAGGATTCCTACGGCGACCTGTACGACTACTTCTTCGGCCGGGGCAACGGCGGCCGCGGCAACTAAGACAGCGTGACCGCTTCTCCGGAAGCGTCACTGGATATATTTTGCATTCCAATTACTCTCTCTTTCTTCTTTCATCTTTCTTCCTTTAAGCGTGGGCGGCGGCTCCGGTATCCGGGGCCGCCGTCCACGCGCGTTTTTTTGCAGGGCGGACGACTCTGTCCGCCCCATGGCCGTACCCCGTCCCCCCGCGCCTGCCTTGGGCACATACTCCCCTGTCATATCCCCGCATACACTTTCAATAGGCGGCCCGCCCTGCGGGAGCGCCGACTTATGGGGAAAGCGAGGAAATTGACCATGAAAACAACCTTCCGCAGGCGGGGGATCGTGCTGGCGGCGGCGCTGGTGCTGCTGTGGGCCGTCTCCGCTGCCGACACAGGCGGCGGTTCTGCGTCCTTTGTGGGCACCGGCTGGGCACTGCTGCCTCCGGCGGTGGCCATCGTGCTGGCCTTTGTCACCAAGGAGGTGTACTCCTCCCTGCTGGCCGGGTGCGTGATGGGGGCGCTGCTGGCAGAGGGCTTCGCCCCCTGGCGGAGCTTCGAGACGCTGTTTCTGACCCTTATGGAGGGCATTGACCGGAAGATCTTCTTTTTCGACGTGCTGCTGGGGGCCATTGTGGTGCTGTTTGCCCGGTCCGGCGGCTCCCGGGCCTTCGGGGAGTGGGCTTCCCGCCGGGTGCGCTCCCGCCGGGGAGCGGAAACGGCCACGGCGGGCCTTGGATGCCTGATCTTCCTGGACGACTATTTCAACTGCCTGACGGTGGGGGCCATCATGCAGCCCATCGCCGACCGCTTCCGCATCTCCCGGGAGAAGCTGGCCTTTCTCATTGACGCCACCGCCGCCCCGGTGTGCATCATCGCGCCCATCAGCTCCTGGGCCGCCGCCGTGTCGTCGTACATTCCGGCGGAATACGCCGGAACGGTCAACGGCTTCACCCTGTTTCTGCGGGCCATCCCGTATAATTTCTACGCCCTTCTGATGCTGTGGATGGTGTTCGTGGTGGCCCTGACGGGCCGGGATTTCGGCCCCATGTACCGCCGGGAGCAGCTGGCCGCCGTCCAGGAGCCGCCCCGGGATGACCGCTCTCCCGCCGGCCAGTTTAGCCCCCGGGGCCGGGCGGTGGATCTGCTGGTGCCCACGGTGTGCCTCATCGTCTCGGTGGTGTGGGGCATGGTGCTGCTGGGCCGCCGGACCTGCCGGGAGGGGGGGCTTCCCCTGACGGCGTCCAACGTCTTTGCCAACACCGATGCGCCCATGGCCCTGTGCTTCGGCTGCGCGGTAACGCTGCTGGTGATGGCGGTTTTATACATTCCCCGGGGTGTGGTGACGTTTTCCGGCTATGTAGAGGGCTTTCTGGATGGCTTCAAGCTTATGACCCCGGCGCTGCTGGTGCTGACCTTTGCCTGGGGGCTGAAATCCTTTGCCGCCCGGCTGGACGCGGCGGCCTTTGTCCAGGGGCTGTTTGCCGGGCGTGAGACCTTGACGGCCCTGTTCCCGCTGGTGCTGTTTCTGGTGGGCGGGCTGCTGGCCTTTGCCACCGGCACCAGCTGGGGCACCATGGGCATTCTCATTCCCGTGGCGGTGCCGGTGTTTGCCGGCAGTTCCCTGCTGCCGGCGGCGGTGGCTGCGGTGTGCGCCGGGGCCGTTATGGGCGACCACTGCTCCCCTATTTCCGACACCACCATCATGAGCTCCACCGGCGCCGGGTGCGATCACATGGCCCATGTTACCACCCAGCTGTGGTACGGCCTGGCGGTCGGCGCCGACTGTGCGGTCTGCTATCTGCTGGCGGCGGTGCTGGGAGAGCCCTGGCTTCCGCTGGCTGCGGGGGCGGCCCTGGTGGTGGGGCAGGTATTTTTCTTCCACCGGCTGTCCCGGCGGCGGGAGGGGGCGGCATGAAGCAGCTTCCGGTGCCCTTTATCGGCCAGGGGCATAGCCTGCCCACCGGCTGCGAAAGCGTCAGCGCCGCCATGGCGCTGCAATACCTGGGCTTTTCCGTGACGGCGGAGGATTTTGCCCGGGACCATCTGCCCTCGGCCCCGTTTTACCGGGATACCGGCGGCGTCTGGCATGGGCCGGACCCCCGCCGGGCCTTTGTGGGGGACCCTCACGACCCGGACGCCCTGGGCTGCTGGGCCCCGGCGATAAAAAGCGGGATGTCCCGCTTTTTGGCCGGTTTGGCCCGGGACAAAGCCGGGATTTACCGGGTCAGAAACGAGACCGGAGCGGAGCTTGGCTATCTGTGCCGCCGGTATATCGATCGGGGGATTCCGGTGCTGATCTGGATCAGCATTGACCTGCGCCCCACCGTCAACGGCCCCTGGTACCGGACGGAGCCGGAGGGCCAGCCCTTCATGTGGATCTCCAACGAGCACTGCGTGGTGCTGTCGGGATATGACCGGGAGCACTATATCTGCTGCGACCCCTGGGAGGACCGGGGCGTGGTGCGCTATCCCAGGGAGACGGTGTGGCAGCGGCACCGGGAGCTGGGGATGCAGGCGGTGGCGGTGGAGGGACCGGTATGAGGCGGCGGATAGCGGCGGCGCTGCTGGCGGCGCTGCTGCTGACCGGGTGCGCCCCGGCGGCGGAACCGGCGGCGGAGCCGGCAGAACCGGCGGGAGAGCCGGTTTACATGGCCCTGACCTTTGACGACGGCCCATCCCCTGCCTGGACGCCCCGGCTGCTGGAGGGCCTTTCCCGGCGGGGGGCCAGGGCCACGTTCTTTCTGGTGGGCAGTCAGATCGAAGGCCGGGAGGACCTGGTGCGGCGTATCCGGCAGGAGGGCCACCAGATCGGCAGCCACTCCTTCAGCCACAGGGCACTGACGGAGCTGTCCACCGCCGACGCCCTGGCGGACCTGGAAAAATGCGACCGTGCCCTGCGGCAGGTGCTGGGGGACGGGAGCTACTGGCTGCGGCCCCCCTACGGCTTCCTATCGGACCGGGAGCTCTGCGCCCTGGGGACTCCGGCCATCTGCTGGTCCGTGGACACGGAGGACTGGAAAAGTCGGGACGTGGACAGCATTCTGGACATTGTTCTGCGGCGGGCGGGAGACGGGGACATTCTCCTGCTCCACGACTGCTACGCCACCAGCGTCACGGCGGCCCTGGAGATCGTGGACCGCTTGCAGCCCAGGGGGGTGCGGTTCGTCACGGTGGAGGAGCTGTTCGCCGTCAAGGGAGTGGAGCCCGCCTGCGGGACCCTGTACCACCGGGTGCGGGAAGAATAAATCCGCATTTTGTCCAAAATGACAATGGACGCGGGGCCCGGCGGTGCATATAATAAAAGCAGACACCGAAAAGGAGCAAACCGCATGAGCAGAACCGTTTCCGCCAACAGCTGCCGGGCCATCTGTACCGTGGCCTGCTGTTGTCATGCCCGGAACGGTCATGCATGGTTTGCCGGAGAGGCGCTGTAAGCGCCCGGAGCGGGTTTTTGCGTAAAGCCGCGGCAGAGGATGCATGACGCGTCCTCTGCCGTTTTTATGTTCCACATGCCGAAAGGAAGCCTGTTTATGTATCCCCAACACATTCAAGAAGCCGCCGCGGCCATGGGCCGCACCCTGACGGAGAGCGCCACGCCCCTGTACGGCAGCGGCCTGCGCCTGCCGGACCGCCGGGCGGTCATCGACCTGGTCAAGGAGGTGCGCCGCCTGCTGTTCCCCGCCTATTTCGGGGACCCGGCGCTGATGTCCCTGGCTCCGGAGAACTATGCCGCCCTGCTGCTGGAGCGCATTTCCGAAAAGCTGACGGCTCAGCTGCGGCTGGCCCTGCCGGAGGACCAGGTGCAGCGGGCGGAGGAGATCACCCGGGAGTTTGTGCGCCGGCTGCCCCGGGTGCAGCGGCTGCTGCTGGAGGACCTGGACGCCACGTTTGAGTCCGATCCCGCCGCTGCGTCCCGGGAGGAGATCATCTTTGCCTATCCGGGCCTGTTCGCCATCTTTGTCTATCGCATTGCCCACCTGCTGTACTGCCAGCGGGTGCCCATGATTCCCCGGATCATGGCCGAATATGCCCACAGCCGCACGGGCATCGATATCCACCCCGGCGCGTCCATCGGGCCCCACTTCTTTATCGATCACGGCACCGGCATCGTGGTGGGCGAGACCACGGTGATCGGCCGGAACGTGAAGCTGTATCAGGGCGTGACCCTGGGGGCCATGTCGCCCCGGGCGGGGCACGCGTCCCTGCCGGGGAAGCGCCACCCCACCGTGGGGGACGACGTGACCATCTATTCCGGCGCGTCTATTCTGGGGGGTGAGACGGACATCGGCGACGGCTCCGTGGTGGGAGGCAACGTGTTTTTGACCCACTCCGTCCGCAGCGGCACCCGGGTGGCCGCCGCCACTCCGGCCCCGGTGATGAAGAATCCCTCGGACCCGTTTGTGTACACCATATAGGGGACGTGTGATCCCTGCCCGGACAGGGCGCCGCCCTGGGCGCGGGGCGCCGGGGACGCTGTCCTCTGCGGAATATTTTCCTTGCCTATATAAAAAGCTCCCTGTCTTATGCGAGACAGGGAACTCAGACTGTCAAAAAAGCCTCGCAGAGTTCGCGGCCCGCAGGCCGCGAATAAGGTATGATCCATTTTTCGCGGCGGCGTGTACGTCGCGAAAAATACTTTGCGCGGGTCGGAGCGAAAACTCTTTTGTCAAAAAAGGGCGCCGCCCTTTTTTGACAAGCTCAGCTCCCTGTCTTATGCGAGACAGGGAGCTTTTTCATCAGGGGATCAATAATATTTCACCAGGCCCGACAGCAGCAGGGTGGGAAGCAGCAGCAGCGCCAGAAATGCCAGCATGTACAGCGGCGACAGGGCCGCAAAATCACCGGCCGTGGTGAGATAGTACGACAGCACCAGGCCGCACAGGCCGCCGATCCAGCCGAGCGCCGTGGACCAGCGCACCGCCTGACACATGCGCTGGCTGCCGATGACGGTTTCCGCCATGGGCAGCAGACCATCCCGGTAGATGATGGCATTGGGGGCCTCCCCACGCTGGCCGGTAAGGTCCGCCAGGGCCAGGCGGGTGGCGACCCCGGGATAGATGGGCCGGGCGTTGAGCCGGAATTTCCGCTTGAGCATGTTGGGGGTGATGTTGACGCCCCGGGTGGCCAGCACCGGCGTGACCCGGTTGCGGCGCAGGGCCCGCAGGGCCCACTCCACGTTCCGGGAGGGCAGGTACTTCACCACGAAGATGGCGGCCAGCCTGCCGTCCACCGACATAAAGACGCCGGTGTCCATTTTCAGGTCATGGGGCAGGGTGATCCGGCGCTTTTTCATGAAATAGGCACTGCCCATGGCCACGGTGGCCCCGCGGATGGTGCAGTCTACGCCGCCGTCCTCGTAATAGTGGAGATCGTGGGCGTCATAGCGGAAGCTGACCTGACCGTCCATCAGCTGCTGGAACAGAGGGGTCAGCTGACTGCCGGCGGCACGGCACAGGGCCTCGGCATAGGCCAGAGCCTGGTTGATCTCCTCGCCGTATACCTTCAGACCGTTGAGCTCCACCGTGCCCACCGGGGCGGAGGCGGGGCCCTCCTTCCCCTTCTTTTGCAGGGACAGGACCCCGGCGGGGAACAGGTCCTCGTCCGTTACCACCACCCGGCGGGCGGCGGAGATGGCCCGGGCACCCTTCCAGCCTGCCACGGCGCAGCCGCTTTTGTGCAGGCGGCGGCACAGCAGAGACAGGGGCAGCGTTCCGGACAGAGGCAGGGACAGAGGCACCGTGGCCGACAGCAGCGCCGACCACAGCCAGAGAAAACGGTTCATCTGATGGCCGGCCAGCGCCGCCACCAGGGCCAGCACCGTGGCCAGGGCCAGATACAGCGGCGTCAGGATGGGCTGCCAGCGGGCGGCAGGGTCCGGAGACTGCCACAGACGGTAAAAGCCCTCCAGACGGCCCTGCTGCTTGCAGGCGCCGGCGGCGGTGACGGAGGCCACATACGGGGGAACGCCGCCCAGCTGGGCCAGGCGGAAGCTGTCGTACCGGGCACGGGCGGCACGGTATTGACCGCAGACGCACAGATACAGCAGCGCCGCCGCCGGGGCGGCAAAGGGCAAATTCGGACAATTCCCCAGAAACAGGCACCAGGCGCTGTCCGCCAGGGCCACCAGGCCGCACAGCAGCGCCGCCGCCGGGGCGGTGACCCGGCCATGGCGCAGATGCTCCCATGCCTCCTGCCACAGGTGGGGGCACAGCAGCAGGCACAGGATCAGCAGCCCTGCCGGGATGCCGCAGCGCAGCCACACATGGTCGTACCACCCCTGGGACAGCACATCCAGGCCGTCAATAACGGCCACGATGACCGTCAGCAGGGCGGGCAGGGCCAGCAGCATGCGCTGCCGGTGGGTCCGGGCGCACTGCCATTTGGCCTCCCGGGCGGCGTCGTCCATGGTGGGCTCCGGCTCCGGCGGTTCCTCCGGGGCGTCCGTGGGTTCCTCCAGATCCCGGGCGGGGATGCGGTCCCGGACCCACTGAACGGCGGCGGACAGACGCTGCTTCAGAGGCGTCCGTTCCGGCAGAACGGCGTCCTCGTCGTCCTCCTCCGGCTCCAGGCCGGGCTCGTCGGGGTCCTCCTGCCGGGCCTGTATCCGGCGGCGCAGCTTGTCCAGGGGATTCTCCCGGGGGGGAGGGGGCGTGTCGTCCGGGCGGTATTCCGGCTCGGAAACGGGCTCCGGTCCGGATTTCGGTTCGCTTTCCGGCTCCGGCTGAGGCTCCGGGGCCGGGTCCGGTATGGACTCCGGGGCCGGCTCCGGTATGGGGGAGGGCTCCTCCGCAGGCGCACCGGAGCCAAACTCCTCCAGTATCTCGTCTACGGTATAGTGCTCCTCCGGCGGCGTGGGCCGCATGTCTTGCTTACTCATAGAAGCTCCTTGCTGTTATCCCCGGCGCTGGCGCACGGCCTCGTACAGCAGAATGGCTGCGGCCGCCGACGCGTTCAGGGAGGAAATGTGCCCCTTCATGGGGATGCTGACCAAAAAATCGCAGTTTTCCGCCACCAGGCGGCTCATGCCGTCGCCCTCGGAGCCGATGACGATGGCCGCGGGACCCTTCAGGTCGGCGCTGTACAGGTCCGTGGAGGCCCCGGCGGCGGTGCCGAAGATCCATACGCCCTGTTTTTTCAGGTCCTTCAGGGCGGAGGTGAGGTTGGCCACCCGGGCCACCGGCAGATAGCTGACGGCTCCGGCGGAGGTCTTGCCCACGATGGCGGTGAGGCCGGCGGACCGGCGCTTGGGGATGATGAGCCCGTGGGCCCCGGCGCACTCGGCGGTGCGGAGGATGGCCCCCAGATTGTGGGGGTCGGAGATCTCGTCGCACACCACCAGCAGGGGCGGCTCCCCCTTGGCGGCGGCGCTGTCCAGAATGCTCTGGATGCTGACGTATTCCCGGACGGCGGCCAGGGCGATGACTCCCTGGTGGGCGTGGGTGCGGCTCATGGCGTCCAGCTTCCGCCGGTCGGCCTCCACCACAACGACCCCGGCGTCCCGGGCCCGGGAGGCAATGTGGCCCAGGGTCTTGTCCGTTTCGCCCTTGGCCAGGTAAATTTTGTCGATGGCCGTTCCGGCCCGCAGGGCCTCGATCACGGCGTTCCGGCCCTCGATGATGCCGTCGGCCTCCGCCTGGGGCATGGGCCGTCTGTTTTCGTTGTCTTTCATGGCGCGATATCCTCGTTTTCGACGATTTTTCTTCAGTATACCATATTCTTCGGGCAAGATAAAGCGCCGGGGACACAAATTTTTCGCCATTTTTCCCGGCGGCCTTCCTTGTAACGGAGAGAAAAATGTGGTATGATAAGTTATTAAATTCGGAAAGTGCCGCCTATTTTACGAAAACGGGCGGCTGGGAGGTTTCCATTGGACAGAAAGCAAGTTCTTCTCGACGACGGGCAGATGGCCCGCCAGCGGGAGTTTACCGAGAAAATACACGATATCCACCGGGCCCGGGGCCGGACGCCTCTGGCGATGGTGGACACCTTCGGCTGCCAGCAGAACGTGGCCGACAGCCAGCACATTCTGGGGATGCTGCGGGATATGGGGTGCGATTTCACCGACGATCCGGCCCGGGCGGACATTGTGGTCATGAATACCTGCGCCATCCGGGACCATGCGGAAAAGCGGGTTTACGGCACCCTGGGCGCCCTGACCCACACGAAAAAGGCGAACCCGGAGCAGATCATCTGCCTGTGCGGCTGCATGGCCCAGCGGCCGGAGGTGGCCCGGAAGGTCCGGGAGAGCTATCGCCATGTGGACCTGGTGTTCGGGCCCCAGGCCCTGTGGAAGTTCCCGGAGCTGCTGTACCAGGTGTATACCCGCCGGGGCCGGGTGTTCTCCGTGGAGAACGAGCACGGCTCCATTGCCGAGGGAATGCCCGTGGTGCGGGAGGGCCGGGTTCGGGCGTGGGTGTCCATCATGTATGGGTGCAACAACTTCTGCTCGTACTGCATCGTCCCCTACGTCCGGGGCCGGGAGCGCAGCCGCTCCCCGGAGAAGATCGTGGAGGAGGTCCGCCAGCTGGCGGCGGAGGGGTATAAGGAGATCACCCTGCTGGGCCAGAACGTCAACTCCTACGGCAAGGACCTGCCGGAGCCCTGGGACTTTGCGGACCTGCTGCGGGAGCTGGACAAGATCGACGGCGACTACCTGATCCGCTTTATGTCGTCCCAGCCCAAGGACGCCAGCTATAAGCTGTTCGACACCATGGCCCAAAGCCGCCATGTGGCCCATCAGCTGCACCTGCCGGTGCAGTCCGGCTGCGACCGGGTGCTGCGGGCCATGAACCGCCCCTATGACCGGGCGAAATATCTGGACCTGATCAGCTATGCCCGGAAGGTCATGCCGGACCTGGTGCTGACCTCCGATGTGATCATCGGCTTCCCCGGCGAGACGGAGGCCGAGGCCATGGAGACCGTGGACCTGGTGCGGCAGGTGGAGTTCGACGCCCTGTTTACCTTCATCTTCTCCCCCCGGCCCGGTACGCCGGCGGCCAAAATGGACGACCCCGTTCCCCGGGCGGAAAAGCAGAAATGGTTCGATATGCTGTGCAATACGCAAAACGAGATATCCGCCCGGCTTCATGCCCGGTATGTAGGCCGGACCCTGCGGGTGCTGGTGGACGGCGAGACCGACGACGCCCGGTGGCCCCTGTCCGCCCGGACGGCGGGGGGACGGCTGGTGCACCTGGTGGGCAGCAGGGACGCCCTGGGCCAGTACCGGAACGTGAGGATCACCGACAGCAACACCTGGGCGCTGTTCGGGGAGATGGAATAATTCCCCCCTATTGAACGAAGTTTTGCACTTTTCAACAATGTTTTCCACTACCATTCGACAGATACGCCGCACATGCGGCAGAAAGCGCGGGTGAAACCATGGCGGAGCTGACCCCCATGATGAAACAATATTTGCAGATCAAGGAGCAGAATCAGGACGCCATCCTGTTTTTCCGGCTGGGGGATTTTTACGAGATGTTCGGCGACGACGCCCGGAAGGCGTCCAAGGAGCTGGACCTGACCCTGACCACCAGGGACAAGGACAAGAACAAGCCCTTTGAGGAAAAGGTGCCCATGTGCGGCATTCCCTATCACGCCTCCGACGCCTATATTGCCCGGCTTATTGCCAAGGGCTACAAGGTGGCCATCTGCGAGCAGACCCAGGACCCCGCCACGGCCAAGGGCTTGGTGGACCGGGACATTATCCGGGTGGTGACCCCCGGCACCGTCATAGACGCCGCCTGCCTGGAGGAGGGACGGTCCAACTTCTGCGCGGGGCTGTATCTGGACGACACCTGCGCGGGCTTCAGCGTGTGCGACATTTCCACCGGCAAGACCCACGTTACCGCCTTTCAGGGGCCCGACCGGGCGGAGCATCTGCTCAACGAGCTGGGCCGGTTTTCCCCGGCGGAGGCAGTGGTGAATCCGGCGGCATACCAGTGCGGGCCGCTGCTGTCTCTTTTACAGGATAAGCTCCACTGCCATGTGGAGCGGCTGAGCGCCGGACGCTTTCAATTGCAGGAGGCGGAAAGGACCGTCCGCACCCAGTTCGGCGACGAGGCTGCCGGACGCCTGCCCAAGGGGAACCCCGCCGCGGCTTTGTCGCTGGGGGCGCTGCTGGGCTATCTCCACGAGACGCAGAAAACCGATCTGCGCCACGTGGACGACCTGGATTACTATCAGCAGGGGCAGTTTATGGAGCTGGACCTGACGGCCCGGCGGAATCTGGAGCTGACGGAGACCCTGCGCAGCAAGGAGAAAAAGGGCAGCCTGCTGTGGGTGCTGGACAAGACCCGAACCCCCATGGGCGGGCGGCTGCTGCGCAGCTGGCTGGAGCGGCCTCTGCTGTCCGTTACGGCCATCACCCGCCGCAGCGCCGCCGTGGGCCAGCTGGTGGACCACACCATGGTGCGGGAGGAGCTGGCCCTGGCCCTGTCCGGCATCGGCGACATGGAGCGGCTGGTGGGCCGCATTGTATACGGCACCGCCGGGGGCCGGGACGTGGTAGCCCTGAAAAACGCCATGGCGCGGCTGCCCCATGTGAAGGAGCTGCTGTCGGCCTTTGACCGGGGCCGCCTGGGGGAGCTGGCGGCCCTGGACCCCCTGGAGGACCTGACGGACCTCATCGGCCGCACCCTGTGCGACGATCCCCCCTTCTCCGTCCGGGAGGGCGAGTTCATCCGGGAGGGCTTCGACCCGGAGGTGGACCGTCTGCGGGGCATTCTGCATGGCGGCAAGGGCATCATCGCCTCTATGGAGGCCGCCGAAAAGGAGAAAACCGGCATCCGCACCCTGAAGATCGGGTACAACAAGGTATTCGGCTATTACATCGAGGTGTCCAACTCCTTCAAGGACCAGGTGCCCGAGACATACATCCGCAAGCAGACCCTGGTCAACGGCGAGCGATACATCACCCAGGAGCTGAAGGACCTGGAGCACGACATCCTGTCCGCGTCGGACCGGGTATCGGCCCTGGAATATGAGCTGTTCACCCGGCTGCGGCAGGAGCTGAGCGGCCATGTGGCCCGGATCCAGGCGGCTGCCGCCGCCGTGGCGGAGGCGGACTGCCTGTGCTCCCTGGCAGCGGTGGCGGTGAAGAACAACTACTGCTGCCCGGTGGTGGACGAGTCCGGCGTTATCGAGATCCACCAGGGACGCCACCCGGTGGTGGAGGCCATGCGGCCCGACGCCCTGTTTGTGCCCAACGACACCTATATGGGCCGCACCCAGGACCGGGTGTCCATCATCACCGGCCCCAACATGGCGGGCAAGTCCACCTATATGCGCCAGGTGGCGCTGATGGTGCTCATGGCCCAGATCGGGTCCTTCGTCCCGGCCAAGGCGGCCCGCCTGGGCATTGTGGACCGGGTATTTACCCGCATCGGGGCCTCCGACGATCTGTCGGCGGGACAGTCCACCTTTATGGTGGAGATGACGGAGGTCAGCGACATCCTCCATGCCGCCACGGACAAGAGCCTGCTGATCCTGGACGAGATCGGCCGGGGCACCTCTACCTTCGACGGTATGAGCATCGCACGGGCGGTTTTGGAATACTGCGCCGACCCCAAGCGCCTGGGGGCAAAGACCCTGTTTGCCACCCATTACCACGAGCTTACCGCCATGGAGGGCACCCTCCCCGGCGTGAAGAACTACAACATCGCCGTCCGGGCCCGGGGCGAGGAGATCGTGTTCCTGCGGAAGATCGTCCCCGGCGGCGCGGACCGCAGCTACGGCATCGAGGTGGCCAAGCTGGCGGGCCTGCCGGACGCGGTGGTGTCCCGGGCCAGAAAAATCCTCCGCCAGCTGGAGGAGGAGTCCGGCCGCCCGGCGGCAGCCCCCGCTCCCCGGGAGGACCAGGTGTCCTTTGCCGCCGTGGCCGAGAGCCAGGTCGTCGACCGGCTCCGCCGGACCCAGGTGGACTCGCTGACGCCTCTGGAGGCATTGCAGCTGCTGTATGAACTGAAAAAGAAGCTGACGTAACACGAAAGGACAACGCTATGCCTGATATTCAATGCCTGCCGCGGCATGTGGCGGATCTGATCGCCGCCGGCGAGGTGGTGGAGCGGCCCGCCAGCGTGGCCAAGGAGCTGCTGGAAAACGCCCTGGACGCCGGGGCCACCGCCATTGTGGCGGAGGTCCAGCGCGGGGGCCTCACCTATCTGCGCATTACGGACAACGGCTGCGGCATCGCGCCGCAGCAGCTGCCCACGGCGTTTCTGCGCCACGCTACCAGCAAGCTGCGCACGGCGGCGGACCTGGCCGCCATCGGTACCCTGGGCTTCCGGGGTGAGGCGCTGGCCGCCATCTCCGCCGTGTCCCGGGTGGATATCTTCACCCGGCAGACCGGGGCCCCGGCAGGGGCGTCCCTGCATCTGGAGGGCGGCGTGCCCGGGCAGGTGGAGGAGACCGGGTGCCCGGAGGGCACCACCATCTGCGTCCGGGACCTGTTTTACAACACTCCCGCCCGGATGAAGTTCATGAAGAAGGACAGCGCCGAGGGGGCCGCCGTGTCCGGCATCGTCCAGCACCTGGCCCTGAGCCATCCGGAGGTGTCCTTCAAGCTGCTGCGGGATGGAGCCGAGGTGCTCCACACCCCCGGCGACGGGCAGCTGCTGTCTGCCGTTTATGCGGCCATGGGCCGGGATTTTGCTCTGGGTCTGGAGGAGGTCCGGGGCTGCGGCGGCGACGTGCAGGTGGCGGGCTATGTGACCCGGCCCCTGAACGGCCACGGCACCCGGGGCCGCCAGCTGTTTTTCGTCAACGGACGGTTCGTCAAGAGCCAACTGCTGTCCGCCGCCCTGGAGGAGGCATACCGCAACCGGCTGCTGAAGGGGAAGTTCCCCGGCTGCGTGCTGCATCTGACCCTGCCGGAGGACCGGGTGGACGTGAACGTGCATCCGGCCAAGACCGTGGTGAAATTTGTATCGGATAAAACCGCCTTCGATGCGGTGTACTATACCGTCATGGATGCCCTGGACGCGGCAGCTCGCCCCAAGGCCCCGGAAAAGGAGGAGAAGCCCTTCTACCGGACCATGACGGCCCAGGAGTTCCGGCAGCAGCAGAAGCCGGAGCCGGAGAAGCGCCCGCTGGGCAGCTATACCGCCCGTCCCGCCGCGCCGGTGTCCCGGCCTGCGGCGCAGCCGGAGGAAAGACCGGCCCAGACCATGGCGGTGCGGGACGTGGCCCCGGAGGCGGGCAAGCCCTTTACCGCGCCCACCGGCCGCCCCGGCGTCAGCTATCACATTACCCCGCCCGCCCCAAAGCCGGAGCCGGTGCGGGAGCCGGTACAGGAGACGGTGTCCCTGCCGGAGCAGGTGACCATGGAGCCACCCAGGGAGGTCCCCTGGCGCATTGCCGGCGAGGTGCTGCGGACGTATATCATCTGCGAGGATGAGCAGGAGAACGTGTGGCTCATCGACAAGCACGCTGCCCACGAGCGGGTGCGGTTCGACGCGCTGAAGGCCGCCACGGAGCCCATCATGTCCCAGACACTGCTGGAGCCCATGGCGGTGGAGCTGTCGCCGGAGGACTGCGCGGCGGTGCTGGAGCAGCTGCCCCTGCTGGAGCGGTATGGCTTCCGGTGCGAGGATTTCGGCGGCGCGGTGTTGGTGCGGGGGGTGCCAACCGGGGTAGACGACCCCACCGGAGCCCTGGAGGAGCTGGCGGAGGACCTGCGGCTGAACCGGGCGGACCCGGACGCAGCCCGGGACAGCCTATTGCAGACCATGGCCTGCAAATCCGCCATCAAGGCCGGGATGCACACGGACCCCGCCGAGCTGCGGCGTCTGGTGGACAGGGTCCAGTCCGGGGAAATTCAGTATTGCCCCCATGGCCGCCCGGTGGCGGTGCGGCTGAGCAAATACCAGGTGGAAAAAATGTTCAAGCGGGCGTGACGCCCGGAAAGGAGCGGCCTATGGCCCACAGGGTCCTGTGTGTGGTGGGTCCCACCGCCAGCGGAAAAACGAAAATGGCCGTGGCTCTGGCCCGGCGCTTCGGCGGCGAGGTGGTGTCCGTGGACTCCATGCAGATCTACCGGGGCATGACCATCGGCACCGCCGCCCCCACGGCGGAGGAGATGGAGGGGGTGCCCCATCATATGATCGCCGTGGCGGATCCGGCGGAAAGCTGGTCCGTGGCCCGGTTCTGCGAGGCGGCGGACGGCTGCATCCGGGACATTCTGGCCCGGGGCCGGCTGCCGGTGCTGGCCGGAGGCACGGGGCTGTATCTGGACGCCCTGATCCGGGGTGACGACTTCGCCCCCGGCAGCCAGGGCGGCGAGGTACGGCTGCGGCTCCAGCGGGAGCTGCGGGAGCAGGGGCCGGAGGCGCTGCTGGAGCGGCTGCGGACCGTGGACCCGGAAACCGCCGGACGGCTGCACCTGCGGGATGAAAAGCGCATTCTCCGGGCACTGGAGATCTATGAGCAGACCGGGGAGCCCATGTCCCTGCGGGACAGGCGGGGACGGCAGCGTCCGGACCGGTACGAGGCGTTGTATATCGGGCTGAGCTTCCGGGACCGGGAGGACCTGCGCCAGCGCATTGACCGGCGGGTGGACGACATGGTCCGCCAGGGGCTTTTGCAGGAGGTGCAGGACCTTCTGGACAGCGGCCTGCCCCGGGATGCCACGGCCCTGCAGGCCATCGGCTACAAGCAGTTTCTGGCGGTGGCCGACGGCGCGGCCACCACGGACCAGGCGGTGGAGGAGGTCAAGCTCCGCTCCCGCCAGTACGCCAAGCGGCAGCTGACCTGGCTGCGGCGCAACCCGGACATCCACTGGATCCTCTGGGACCGGGAGCCGGATTTCCCGGCGGCTTTACAGAATGCGACAGATTTTCTCACAGCCCATGGCTTAGGATAAGGGCAGGCGGACAGCCGTCCGCACAAAGAGAAAAGGAGCATTCGTTATGCAGAAAAACAATCTTCAGGACATTTTCCTGACCAAGGTCCGCAAGCAGAGCCTGCCCGTTACCGTATTTCTGATGAACGGCTTTCAGCTGCGGGGCAGCGTCACCGGCTTTGACAGCTTCACCGTGGTGCTGGACACCGACGGCAAGCAGCAGGTGATCTACAAGCATGCAATATCCACCATCATTCCGGTTCATCCGGTGCCATTGAACGACCCGGGCTTGCCGTCGGAGGCGCAATAGCGCCGCCGCCCGACAGAGCGCACAAGCGCTTTGCCGCAGGCAAAGCCTTGGGCACGGAGATTTTTTGAGACATGCCCCGGCGCGCGGCAGCGCCCCAACACCATCACCCGGCCACCAAAGGAGGTTACGCCATGAAGTCCACCCGCGCATTCAAAATTCTGTCCATTGCCCTGGCGGCGGCGGTGGTGTTCTATTTTCTGGTCCAGGGGGTGCGGTACCTGACGAACCCCTACGCCACCACCCGGGTGTATACCAGCACCACGGAGGAATCCGTGGAGGCCTCCGGCTGGCTGGTGCGGGAGGAGGAAGCCTTCCGCTCCGAGGCCGGGACCCTGAGCCATACCCGGGACGAGGGGGAAAAGGTGGGAAAGGGCCAGGTCATCGCTACCGCCTATGACAGCCCCGGGGCCCTGGAGGCCGTGGCCCAGATCCAGGCCAAGCGCCTGCAGCTGGAGCAGCTGGAATACGCCCTGTCCTCTTATCTGAACCCCGACGCCGCCCTGAAGCTGGACGGCTCCATTTCCGACGAAATCATGGCCCTGCGGAAGAATCTCACCGGCGGGGACTATACCGCCGCCTCCGGCGACCTGTCCCAGCTGAAGGCCGCCATTGTCAAGCGCAGCCGGGCCTATACCTCCAGCCAGGAGATCAAAACGGAGATCGCCGCGGTGCAGGACGAGATCGACTCCTTGCAGGCGGGCCTTACCGGGGCCACGGATATCACCGCTCCCCGGGCGGGGACGTATTCCGCCGTGTGCGACGGGTATGAGTCCGTGTTGACCCCGGCGGGCCTGGGGGACTTGACTCCCAGCGCTCTGGACAGCCTGGCCCCCGGGGAGAATACCGCCAACGTGGGCAAGCTGATTTACAGCAACACCTGGTACTATGCCGCCGCCGTGGCGGAGGAGGAGGCCCAGCGCATTGCCGCCTGCGGCAGCGTATCTCTGCGGCTGACCAAGGGCGTCACCGACGACATTGCCGCCGCGGTGCATTCCGTGGGCCCGGCGGAAAACGGCCGGTGCGTGGTGGTGCTGTCCTGCCGGGAATATCTGGCGGAGACCACTCAGCTGCGGCACCAGACGGCGCAGATCGTGCTGCACAGCTATACGGGGCTGCGTCTGCCCTCCGTGTGCCTGCGGCAGAGCGACAACGGAAAGCTGGGCGTATACTGCGTTCAGGGCAGCTTCCCCCAGTTCAAGCCTGTGGAAATGGTGTATCAGGGGGACGACTATGTGCTGGTGTCCGTGCCTCAGAACACCGAGGGACTGTCAACGCTCCGTCCCGGCGACGAGGTCATCATGACCGGCGTGACCCTGGACGGCACACAGATATTGAAAGAAGATTGACCGCGGAAAGGGAGGCTTTCACTATGTCTATTGCGGAGAATATTGCCGCCGTCCGGCAGCAGATGGACCAGGCGGCCCGGGAAACGGGGCGCACCGGCGCCGACGTTATCCTGGTGGGCGCCAGCAAAATGAACGACGCCGCCGCCTGCCAGGAGGCCATTGCCGCCGGGATCGACGCCCTGGGCGAAAACCGGGTGCAGGAGATGACCGCCAAGCTGGCGGAAAACGCCTACGCCGGCCGCCCCCTGCACTTTATCGGCCATCTCCAGCGCAACAAGGTGCGCCAGGTGGTGGGCAAGGCCGATCTGATCCAGTCTGTGGGCAGCACGGAGCTGCTGCAGGAGATCGAAAAGGCCGCCGGAAGGCTGGAGCTCTGCCAGGATATCCTGCTGGAGGTGAACATCGGCGGGGAGGCGGCCAAAAGCGGCTTTGCGCCGGAGGATATCGCCGCCGCCGCGGAAACGGCTCTGGCCATGCCTCATGTCCGGGTCCGGGGACTGATGACCATCCCTCCGGTGGCCATGGAGCCCCACGGAAATCTGGCATATTTCGAGAAAATGCGGTGGCTTTATGTTGACATCAATGCAAAAATATACGATAATAAGATGGAATATCTGTCAATGGGCATGAGCGGCGATTTTGCCGACGCCATCCGGTGCGGCAGCAACATGATCCGGGTGGGCACGGCAATTTTCGGCGCACGGGACTATACAAAATAAAGAGCGGAGGGAAGCACATGAGCCTGAAGGACGAGTTCAAGAAGTTTATCCATCCCTATGACGACGAGGATGAACCGGTGGAATATCAGGAGGACGATTACCAGGACCGTCCCCGGCGGGAGGAGCGCCGGGATGAGGAGCGCCGCAGCAAGGTGGTGAACATCCACGCCACTACCCAGCTGAAGGTGGTGCTGGTGAAGCCCTCGAAGTATGACGAGGACGCCACGGCCATTGCCGATCATCTGCTGGAAAAGCGCACCGTGGTGGTGAATATGGAGAACACCGACCCCGATACCGCCCGGCGGCTGCTGGACTTCGTGTCCGGCGTGGCCTATGCTACCGGCGGCAAGGTCAAGCGCGTGGCCGCCAAGACCTATATCGCCACGCCCTATTCCGTGGATCTTATGGGCGACCTGATCGACGAGTTGGAAAACAGCGGCCTGTACATGTGACGGACCGATACAGCAAAAACGGAGGGATAGATCATGTACACACCCCAGGAAGTTTCCGAGAAAACCTTTCCCAAATCGTCCGGCCTGAGCAGCGGCTACAGTATGACGGCTGTGGACGAATTTCTGGACGGCCTGACGGAGGATTATACCGCGCTGTATAAGGACAATACCACTCTGAAGGCCAAGCTGAAGGTGCTGGCCGAGAAGGTGGAGGAATACCGCGCCACCGAGGACGCCATGCGGTCTACCCTGCTGGCGGCCCAGAAAATGGCGGCCCAGATGGTGGCCGAGGCCCAGGCCGAAAGGGACAAGTCCATCGCCGAGGCCCACGCGGAAAAGGAAAAGACCATTTCCAACGCCCAGGCGGAGGCGCGGCGGATCCTGATCGAGGCCCGGGGCGAGGCCGAGATCCAGGCCCGGCAGCTCCAGCAGGAGATCCGGGATTCCTGGGAGAAGCTGGCTGCGGCCCAAAGCGAGACGGAGAGCTTTATCCAGCGCAGCCGGGAGCTGTGCGCCCAGCAGATGGCGTTTCTGGATGCTCTGCCGGAGCGGAATGCGCCGGAGCAGGAGGAGCAGAGCGAGGCCGTGGCCCTGCCTGCCCCCCAGGAGAACGCCGTGCCTGTGGCGGAGGCTGCGACGGATGCGGAGCCTGCTTCTCAGGAGGAGCCTTCGCAGGAGCAACAGCCCGCCCCGGAGCCTCAGCCGGAGGAAAAGCCCCAGGAGAAGAAAGAGGAGGATTCCCCCTTTCCCCTGGACTTTAAGCTGAACCTGGAGGACCTGCAGTTTGGCCGCAACTACAACGGCGGCGACAGACGCTGATATGAAATGCAAAAAGCGGCCCCTGGGGGCCGCTTTTGCCCTGTACGCAAGGAGGTGGCGGTATGACGCCTATTGTGGCGCTGCTGTATGACTTTGACAAGACTCTGTGCACCACGGACATGGAGGACTATGCATTTATCCCGGCGCTGGGCTATACTCCGGCAGAATTCTGGAGGAAGGCCAATGACTTTGGCCGGGAGAACCGCATGGACGGGCTGCTGGCGTACATGTACACCATGATCGCCGAATGCCGGGCCCAGAACATCCGGCTGGATCGGGATTTCCTGGTGCGGTGCGGTCACGGGATGGAGCTGTTTCCCGGGGTGGCCGATTGGTTCGGGCGCATCAACGAATTTGGACGCAGCCAGGGGGTGCAGGTGGAGCACTATGTCATCTCCTCCGGCCTGCGGGAGATCATCGAGGGCAGCGGCATTGCCCGGGAGTTCCGGGAGATCTACGCCTGTGAGTTTTTCTATGATGGGGACGGGCTGGCCTCGTGGCCCAAGCTGGACGTAAACTTCACCAACAAGACCCAGTTCGTCTATCGCATCAATAAGGGCGTGCTGGATGTGTCCGACGACAAGACCCTCAATGACTCCATGCCCGACGACAGCAAGCGGGTGCCGTTTACCAACATGATCTATGTGGGAGACGGCCTGTCTGATGTGCCGTGCATGAAAATGATGCGGGCCTATGGCGGCCAGGCCATTGCCGTGTACCAGCAGGAGAACCGCCAGGGCGTGGAGGACCTGCTGGCCAAGGGGCGGGTGGATTTCATCTTCCCTGCCGACTATCGGGCGGGCACCGACCTGGACGCCACCATCCGCAATATCATCCGGAAAATGGCCATTGCCGACGCCCTGGCGGAGGAAAATGCCGCCCAGCGCCGGAACATCGGCAAGGGGGGGCTGCCCTACCAGGCCAGTCTGTTTGAGGAATAAAATCAGAAAAGCGCGGCAATTCTATGGGAATTGCCGCGTTTTTTTTGGGAGAAATGGCAAGTTTTTCTTGCGCGGAGAGAGGATATCCGGTATAATACCATAAGCGTCGTTTTATGAAGCGGCGCATAGGGGAAGTTTTTGTCATCTTGCAGAAACCGCCGCCGGGCCGGGCCCGGGGCTTATACAAGGAGAAAAACAGGATATGAAGGTAAAGATCATTTCGGACAGCACCTGCGACCTGTCGCCGGAGCTGATCGAACGGTACGACATTGCCATCACGCCCCTGTCGGTGCACTGCGGCGATCAGGTGGGGCATGACGGCGTGGAGATCACGCCGGAGACCATTTATGACTATGTGGACGCCAGCGGCCAGCTGCCCCGGACCAGCGCCGTCAACGTGTTCGACTATGTCCGGGAGTTCCGGTCCTGGCACCAGCAGGGGTACAGCGTCGTGCACTTCTGCATCAGCAGCGACTTTTCCAGCTCGTATCAGAACGCCTGCATGGCGGCGGCGGACGTCGGCGACGTATATGTGGTGGATTCCCGGAACCTGTCCACGGGCCAGGGGCTCCTGGTGCTCCACGGCGCGGAGCTGGCGGCGGCCGGACATACGGCGGAGGAAATTCAGAGGGCCTGCACGGACCTGGCTCCCCGGGTGGAGGCCAGCTTTGTTATTGACCGGCTGGACTATCTGTACAAGGGCGGACGGTGCTCGGCCCTCAGCGCTTTCGGCGGCAATCTGCTGAAGCTGAAGCCCTGCATCGAGGTGAAGGACGGCAAGATGACCCCAGGCAAAAAGTATCGCGGCCCCATTGACAAGGTGATGCTGCAATACACCCAGGACCGGCTCCAGGGACGGGATGATATCAACAGGCACCGGGTGTTCATTACCCATACCCGCTGCGCCCCGGAGGCGGTGGAGGCGGTGCGGCAGAAGCTCCTGGAGCTGTGTCCCGATTTTGAGGAGATCATCGAGACCACCGCAGGGTCCACCGTCACCTCACACTGCGGCCCCGGCACCCTGGGGGTGCTGTTCATCCGCAGCAAATAAAGACCTATGCAAACACCCCGGAGCGCTGCTCCGGGGTGTTTGGCGCTTATTTGTAGTAATCCGTCTCGTCGGTAAGGGCCATGGGCAAACCGTTGTGATACACCGGCAGAGTCTGGAACTTGAAGCGGCTGACGCGGTGCTTCTGGTCGATCTGGGCCCGGATGGCCGGGTCGCAGACGCCCCGGCGAACGTATTCGTTGACGGCGTGATAGGTAAAGCCCAGGTTGTCCTCGTCGGTGAGGCCGGTGAGGCCGTCGGAGGGGGCCTTTACCAGGAACTTTTCCGGCAGGCCCAAGACCCGACCCAGGGCAATGACCTCCTCGGTGGTGTACATGCCCAGGGGGGAGAAGGCCCCGGCGGAGTCACCGTAAATGGTGCAGTAGCCTACCCAGTCCTCGGAGAGGTTGCTGGTGTTGATGACGATGCCGTCGGGCACGGTCTGGGCCACGGCGTACAGAGTGGCCATGCGGATGCGGGAGGGCAGGTTCACCCGGGTCTGGCGGCTGGGCTCCAGGCCCGCCTGCTCCATCTCGTGAAGGACGCCCTGGACGGCGTCGTGGATATTGATGGTGCAGTGGGGAATGTTCAGGTGCTCCACCAGGGCCTGGGAATAGTCGATATCCGGCTGGACGCCGTTGGGCATCAGGACGCCGTACACGTTCTCGCGGCCGTAGGCGGCCACTGCCAGCGCCGCCACGGTGCTGCTGTCCTTGCCGCCGGAAATGCCGATGACGGCGGTCTTGCCATGGCACAGGGTCATCTGCTGGTCCATCCACTCCAGCAGGCCTGCCAGCTGCTTCTGCGGGTTAAACTCCATAGGAATGCGCCTCCTGTTTTCTGATTGGTGCTATTGTACCCCCCGGGGCCCCGGATGGCAAGCATTTTTTCCGCTGCTGAGGGTGGATGTACACGCGGGAGGGGCAGTCCGGGGTGCAAGCGGGGAAATTTTGATTTCCCGACAGAGTGCGGCCTTTTTTGCCGCCCGGGACGGATAAAATGGGGGAAAAGGAGGGCGAGCGCCATGAAATTGCAGCGAAAGGGTGAATTTCTGTCCACGCGGGTCCAGTACATCCCCCTGGGCCGCATCCGGCCCAATCCCCAGCAGCCCCGGCAGGGCTTTGACGAGGTGGGACTGGCGGAGCTGGCCGCCAGCATCCGCTCCTGCGGCATTTTACAGCCGCTGACGGTTCGCCGGTCCGGAGACGGGTATGAGCTGGTGGCCGGGGAGCGGCGGCTGCGGGCAGCCCGGATCGCCGGACTGCGGGAGGTGCCGTGTCTGGTGGCCCAGGTGGGCGAGGAGGACTCCGCCCTGCTGGCTCTGATGGAAAATCTTCAGCGGCGGGATCTGGACTGCTGGGAGGAGGCGGCGGCCATTGCGCGGCTGATCTCCCGGTATGGGCTCAGCCAGGAGGAGGCCGCCCGGCGCCTGGGCCGGGCCCAGCCCACGGTGGCCAACAAGCTACGGCTTCTGCGGCTGCCGGAGGATGTGCGGAATCTTCTGCGGGAAAACGGGCTGACGGAGCGGCATGCCCGGGCGCTGCTGCGGCTCCAGGACCCGGAGGTCCAGCGCCGGGCCGCCGGGGACATGGTGCGGCGGCAGATGAACGTGGCCCAGGCGGAGGCCCATGTGGAAAAGCTCCTGCAGGAGGACCGGGCCACGCCGCCCCGGGGGCGCAGCACCTACATCATCAAGGATGTGCGGCTGTTTCTCAACAGCGTGGACCGGGGACTGCACCTGATGCGTCAGGCCGGGGTGGACGCCGGGTGGGACCGGCGGGACACGGAGCAGGAGATCCTGCTGACCATCCGGATCCCCAAGCGGGCCCGTACATAAATCAACAGTGTGTTGAAGAACCGGCGATTGTTACCGGATTGTAACCTTTTTTGGAAGGAGATGTAGTATACTATACGAACGCGCAACAGCGCGGCAACAGAATGATGAGGAGGGGCCCTGATGGAAAAGACAGACCAGAAGCCCTTGCAGAAGGAAAAGCGGACCCGTTCGGCGGGCCGGATCGCCGGGATGGCGGTGGGTATCGCCGTGGGCGTTCTGGCGGCGGCATACCTGGCGGTGTGCATCGCGGCCGCTGCGGGAAGGACCACCCTGCACCGCACCCGGGTGCTGGGCGTGGACGTGGGCGGACTTACCGCCCAGGAGGTTCGGGATAAATGGCAGCGGGACGGAGCCGATGCGTGCAGCGGCGAGGTCATCCACCTGACCCTGGGAGAGGAGACCATCGGACAGGTGAGCCTGTCGGAGCTTGGGGTATCCGTTACGCCGCAGGAGGCGGCCCAGGCTGCCTGGAACGCGGCCCATGGGGGAAATTTCTTCGTCAACGGGTATCACCTGATCCGCAGCTGGTTTGGGGAGACTCAGGCGGCAGTCCGGTGGGAGCTGGACGCGGCGCAGCTGTCCCAGCGGGCGGAGAGCCTGAGCCGGGAGCTGAGCTGTGACCCGGTGGACGGTGCATACCGTATGGAGGAGGGCAAGGGCGACGGCTTCTACGTCACCAAGCCCGCCGACGGACGCACCATTGACCGGGATAAGCTGGCCCGGGCCCTGCATCAGGCCGTAACCACCCGGTGTCTGGACCCCATCGAATGCGTCAGCACCGTGACCCAGGGCAAGGCCCTGGATCTGGCGGCAGTGGAGCGGGAGATCGGCGGTGAGGGGAAGAACGCTTCCTATGACCGGGCCACCGGTCAGGTGGTGGAGGGGCGCGTGGGCGTTACCTTTGACGTGGCGGCGGCCGAAAAGCTGGTGGAGCAGGCCCAGCCCGGGCAGGAGCTCGTGATCCCCGCCCGGATCACCTATCCCACCGTTACCAAGGCGGGGCTGGAAAAGGTGCTGTTCCGGGACGTGCTGGGGCAGTACACCTCCTATGTCTCCGGCACCAACGACCGTATTTTCAACGTTCGGAGGGCCGCCGGGAACATCAGCGGCTCCGTGGTCAACAGCGGCGAAAATTTCAGCTATAACAACGCTGTGGGCCCCACCACCAAGGAGGCCGGGTTCAAGATCGGCACCGCCTATGTGGGCGGCAAGGCCGTGCCCTCCTATGGCGGCGGCGTGTGCCAGGTGTCGTCCACCCTGTACTATTCGGCGCTGCTGGCCAATCTGAAAATCGTGTCCCGGGCCTGCCACATGTATGCCCAGGACTACGTACCCTCCGGATGCGACGCCACGGTGTTCTGGCCGTATCTGGACTTTGTGCTCCAGAACAACACCGACTATCCCATCAAGATCGTGACATATTGGTACAACAACAACGTCACGGTGAAGATCTTCGGCACCAAAACCGACAGCAGCTTCGTGAAGATCACCAGCAAGACCGTGTCCACCACCCCGTGGAAAACCATCTATAAGGAAGTGGACAATCTGGCTCCCGGCGCGGAGCGGGTGACCCAGTATCCCATCACCGGGTTTACCGTGCAGACCTGGCGGAATGTGTATGACGGCAACGGGAATCTGATCTCCAGCAATTTCGAGGCGGAGAGCAATTACGACAGCCGGGACAAGATCGTGGAGGTGGGCAAGCAGAAGCCCCAGCCCGAGCCCACGCCGGACCCGACTCCGGAGCCTGCGCCGGACCCCGATCCGGAACCCGATCCGGAACCCGCCCCGGAGCCCACGCCGGACCCGGAGAACCCGGAAAACTGAGTAAAAAAATCAGGGCCCTGAGGCCCTGATTTTTTGCGCTTTATGAGGGTTACTGGAGCAGCAGCAGGCTGAACACCAGGGTGAACAGTGCCACCGTTTCGATAATACCGATGACAATGAAGAAGTTTGCCGTGCCCTTTCCGGTCTCGCCCAGCGCGTCGGCAGAGGCGGCGGCCACCTTGCCCTGGAAGAAGGCAGACAGGCCGATGGCCAGGCCCGCGAAGATGCCGGTGAACATGGCCAGGGCCGCGTCACAGCCGCCCTCCACGG
>OFMD01000528.1_pt1 | contig 30402 bp, 28 predicted proteins | sample 1541211 | NCBI WGS metagenome assembly OFMD01 (sample SAMN04209231, study PRJEB22552) | human gut metagenome | biome: gut; material: feces | host: Homo sapiens | place: USA: Oklahoma | reverse complement strand
CTGCCATGGCGTATTCGCCTACGCCCTTGGCGACCATCAGCCCGTCCACGATGGAGTACAGGCTGAAAACCATGAGGGATGCCACCGTAGCGGCTACGAAATGCAGAAATTGTGATAACAGACTTCGCTCATTGAGCATTTTCGATGAAGTTCCTTTCTTCGCTTTTAGCGGCGGGCGTTCACACAGACACCCGCTGCAATTCTATTCTAACGAAAAATACATCGGAAGTCAAATATACTTGCCGTTAAGAGCAAGAGAGTATATAATGAAAACCACAAGAAAAACTGGGAGGTATACCCTATGAAGCTCTATGTGATGGACGCCTTTGCCAATCGGATCTTCGGCGGCAACCAGGCGGGCGTGGCACTGCCGGACCGGGAGCTGTCTGATGAGACCATGCGGCAGATCGCTGCGGAGATGAAGCACTCGGAGACGGCCTTTATACATATGGAGCCGGACGGCTCCGTATCCCTGCGCTATTTCACCCCCGCCGGGGAGGTGGACCTGTGCGGCCACGCCACGGTGGCGTCCTTCGCCCTGCTGCGGCAGCTGGAGAAGATCGGCGACGGCGACCACACGGCCCATACGAAGGCCGGGGAGCTGAACATCACCGTCAGGGGCGGTACTGTCTGGATGGATATGGCGCCGCCGCAGCTGATCGGTGACATCCCGGCAGCGGAGCGCGCCGCGCTGTACGCCGCCTATGGCCTGACGGAGGCGGACTGCCCGGAGGGATATATCCCACGGATGGTGTCCACCGGTCTGGCGGACATTATGATGCCCGTCCGGGACCATGAGACACTCATGCGGGCAGTGCAGAACGCACCGGTGGTCACGGAGCTGTCACAGAAGTACGATGTGACCGGCGTGCATATGTTCTGCCCGGGGCGGGACGGCGTGACGGCCTGGTGCAGCAACTACGCGCCCCTGTACGACATCCCGGAGGAGTGTGCCACCGGGACCAGCAACGGTGCACTGACGTATTATCTCTACCTGCGAGGCGATGTGGAGCCGGAGCGGGAGAACGTGTTTTTGCAGGGCGAGCACATGGGCAGGCCCAGCGAGATACGCAGCCTTCTGTATGAAAAGGACGGCGCCGTGACGGTCCGTATCGGTGGCAGCGCGGTCATGAGCCTGGATTGTGAACTGAAGCTGTGAGCAAAAAAAGAAAGCCCGCAAGGGCTTTCTTTTTTTGCGGATATAGGTCCAGGCGAAGCGGGGAGCAGGTATCAGACGTAGCGCTGGGTGGTGACGTCGAACACGCCGCGGGTGGTGATGCGCAGGCTGGGGATCACCGGCAGGGCCATGAAGCTCAGGGTCATAAACGGGTCGATACCGGTGGACACGCCCAGGTCGTAGGCAGCTTTTTTGGCGTTCTCCAGGTCGCGGTTCACGTTCACCAGCGTGTCGTCAGACATGATGCCGGCGATGGCCAGCAGCAGCTCACCCTTCACCTGACCGTTCTCCACCACGGTGATGCCGCCGTGCTGCTGTACGATGCGGTTGGCGGCGAAGGCCATATCCTCCTCGTTGGTGCCCACCACGATGATGTTGTGGCTGTCGTGGCTGATGCTGGTGGCCACGGCACCCTTTTGCAGGCCATAGCCCTTGATGTAGCCCAGACCGATGTGGTGGGTGTTCTTATGACGCTCGATGACGGCGATCTTCAGAATGTCATAGTCCACATCGATACGGTCGGTGTAGCCGCCGTCGGTGGTGGTGATCTCGCCGTTGACCATACCGATGACCGCGTGGGGGCGGCTGTCGGTAAAGTCGGCGGCGGTCAGCGGGGCCACATGGAAGGTGTCGTGAGCGCGGTTGACCAGATAGGGGTCGATCTCCGGGACGGGGAAGTCCGCCACCACGCCATGGTCTACCATCAGTACGCCGCGCTTGTAGACCTTTTCGATGTTAAAGTGGTCAAAGTCGTCGATGATGACGAAGTCCGCCAGATAGCCGGGTGCAATGGCGCCGCGGTTGTTCAGCAGGAAGTAGCGGGCAGCGTTGTGGCAGGCGGCCTTGATGGCGGTAATGGGGTCGGCGCCCAGGGAGATGGCCTTTTTGACGATGTAGTCGATGTGACCCTTTTCCAGCAGGTCGTTGGGGTGCTTGTCATCGGTGCAGAACATACAGCGTTCTACATACTTATCGCACAGCAGGGGGACCAGCGCTTCCAGATTGCGGGCTGCGGTGCCCTCGCGGATCATAATGAACTGGCCGCGCTGGAGCTTTGCGATGGCGTCGTTCAGGTCGTGGCACTCGTGGTCGGAGTACACGCCGGCGGCGATGTAGGCGTTCAGGTCGTTGCCCACCAGGTCGGGGGCGTGGCCGTCGATCTTCTTGTGATGGGCCTGGCTGGCCACGATCTTCTCCACCACCTGGGGATCGCCGTTGATGGTGCCCACGAAGTTCATCATCTCGGCCAGACCCTGTACACGGGGATGGTCATAGAAGCTGTCGATGGCACGGTAGTCCAGGTTGGCGCCGGACTCGTCCAGCGGCGTGGCCGGCACGCAGGAGGGAAGCATAAAGCGCACGTCCACGGGCAGGTCCTCGGTGGCCTGGAGCATATACTCGATGCCATCGGTGCCCATGACGTTGGCGATCTCGTGGGGGTCGGTGATGACGGTGGTGGTGCCATGGGGCAGCACCGCCTTGGCAAACTCCGTGGGACTGACCAGGGAACTCTCCAGATGAATGTGGGCGTCCACAAAGCCGGGGAGGACGATCTTACCGCCCATATCTACCTCTGTATTGCCGCTGTATTCACCCATGCCCACGATCAGGCCCTCGGCCACGGCGATGTCGCCGTGACACAGCTCGTTGGAGAATACGTTGACATAGGTGGCGTTTTTCAGCACCAGGTCGGCCTTTTCACGGCCGGCGGCCACGGCGATGACCCGCAGCTTTTTCGTCAGCTTCCGGTTGATCTTGCCGGCATAGCTCTCTTTTACTGCCATAATGGAACTGCTCCTTTCTCCCACTCAAAGCATTAGTTTTATTAATTCTACATATTACCATAACTTATCACAAAAGTCTATCCCCGCACGCTATAAAAAATGTGCGGCAGATGGCGGCGGTCATGCGGTTTTGCTAATGAGAGTAAAAAAAGAGAAGCGCCCGCAGGCGCTTCTCTTTACTTGATGCTTCCGTCGGCGTTGAATACCGGAAGGACATTCAGGTACTTGATGTCCTTGCGGTCCGCCGCACCGCCCTCGGCCAGCACGGCGATGCGGTCCACTACGGTACCGCCGGCCATCTTCACCAGCTCCTCCATGGCGTGGAGGGAGCCGCCGGTGGAGATCACGTCATCCATGAGGACGATGCGCTTGCCGCGGATCAGGTCGGCGTCATCACGGCCCAGATACAGCTTCTGCACCCCGGCGGTGGTGATGGACTTATCCTCCACGTGCAGGGGATCGGGCATATAGGCCTTGGGGCCCTTGCGGGCGATGAAATATTTTTTCGCACCGCTTTGACGGGCCATCTCGTGGATCAGGGGGATGGACTTAGCCTCGGCGGTGAACAGATAGTCGTAGCTGTCTGCCTCCAGCATGGCCAGCATATCACGGGCGCAGGCTACGGTCAGCTCCGCGTCGCCAAAGCAGATGAAGGCGCCGATGTACAGGTCGTCCGTGACCTTACAGATAGGCAGCTCCCGGTGGAGCCCAGCGATGTCCATGGGATAAACAGGCATGATACAAAACTCCTTCAAGCGGTCCTGCCTGCGGGCAGCCGCGCATAATAAGCGGCGCATGGGGCGCCGTAACCCTAATTATAGTAAATCGTTCGACAAAAGTCAAGGATAAAGCAGTTCGCCGAAGCTGGAGATGTAACGGTCACAGGTGCGGGCCATTTCGTCAGCGGTGGAGGCAAAGTAGGGGTCTGCCACGCCCACGGTGTGCATCCCGGCGGCCTTGGCGCCGCGGATGGCCTCCACGGAGTCGTCGAACAGGGTGCAGTCTGCGGGGGAGACGCCCAGTGCGGCGGCGACTTTCTCCCAGAGGGCGGGGTACTTTTTCTCGGTGCCCAGCTCCTGGGCAAAGAAAATACGCTCGAAATAGGGCAGCAGGCCCAGATGGGTCAGCGCCGCACGGCAATGAACAGGGACCGCGCTGGTGACCACAGCCATACGCTCGCCGCGGTTCTTCATCTGCTCCAGATAGGCGCGGACACCGGGCTTTTCCGTTACGTCCGTGGCGTAAATGTCGCCGGCCATCTCCATCCACTCGGCCATGATGGCGGCTTCGCTCTCCGGCAGATGGCAGAATTCCTTTGTGAATTTGGCCGCCAGCGGGAAGATGGTGTGGGCCACGCCCTCATAGTATTCCTGCGTATAGGGCAGACCTCGCTTCTCCAAGAAACGCGTGTCCACGTCCTTCCAGATGCCGTTGGAGTCGATCAGCGTTCCGTCCATGTCAAACAGCAGCATGAGAAACCTCCTTTTCCGGGGAAATATGGCTTGCTATTCCGCGTTGCAGGTGTTATCATATCATGGTTATTGGACGCTGTAAATGGGGAAACTACCCGATTTCTGCAGGAAAGTGAGGGGAAACGTATGCAAACGGTCAACTACCGCAAGGGCCTGGGGGCTATGTCGGTGTGCTTTTTCATCTGGGGTTTCCAGCCGCTGTACTGGTATATGTGCACCAATGTGTGCGGCGAGATCGACACGTTTTTCATCATGGCCTGCCGCATTATCTGGGCAGCGGTGGCCTGCCTGTGTATTCTGAAGGTGCAGGGAAAGCTGCCGCAGCTGTGGGCCGTATTCAAGGACAAGCAGGTGCTCAAGCGGGAGATGCCTGCATCGGTGCTGCTGTTCGGCGACTGGCTGGTGTACCTGTGGGCGGTGCAGAACGGCCGCGTGCTGGAGTGCAGCCTGGGGTATTACATCCAGCCGCTGGTGGTATTTGCCCTTGGGACCGTTATCTTCCGCGAGAAGATGAATTGGCGGCACTTTGTGATCATTGCCATCGTGGTGGTCGGCATCGTGTTCAGCACCTCCGGCTTCGGCGGCGTACCCTATGTGACCATCGCCCTGGCGCTGATGTTTTCCATCTATGCCGCCATCAAGAAGAGCTTGACCATCGATTCCATCGTGTCTACCACGTCAGAGATCCTGATGATGGTGCCGGTGGCGCTGCTGTTCATCCTGTTTTTCCGTATGGGGGACAACGGTATGGGCAGCATGACGGTCGTCAAGCAACTGCTGATGATCGGCGGCGGTGTGATCACCGGACTGCCTATGGTGTTTTACTCCATCGGCGTTAGGCATCTGCCGCTGATGACCACGGGCATCTGCCAGTATATCAGCCCGTCTCTGTCTATTATCTGCGGTGCCATCATGGGGGAGGCCCTTACCCGCGAGAAGCTTGTGAGCTTCCTGTTTATCTGGACGGGTGTCCTCCTGTATGTGCTGAACACCGTCTATGAGGAGAAGCAGAAGAAAAAGGCCGCCGTGCAATAGCGTATCAGGGGCCGTCCCGGAGGGGGCGGCCCTTTTGCAGGGGACGGGCCCGTTTGAATGGTTTACAAATGGGGAAAACTGTGGTACAATACCCTGTACTATGGGTCAGTGTGTCCAAAGGAGGCGAGCGCTGTGCAGGGAAAACTCATCGTGTTCGAGGGGACGGACGGGTCCGGCAAGGCTACCCAGTCCCGGCTGCTGTGCGAGGAATTGACGCGCCGCGGTATCCCTTTCCGCAAGCTGGAGTTCCCCCGGTATCAGGAGGAGTCCTCTGCGTTGATCCGCCTGTATCTGGGCGGTGCCTTCGGGGACAAGCCCGGCGACGTGAATGCCTATGCCGCGTCAGTGTTCTACTCTGTGGATCGCTATGCCTCCTACAAACAGGACTGGGGCGCGTACTATGAGCAGGGCGGACTGGTCATTGCGGATCGATACACCACCAGCAACGCCGTTCACCAGACCGGTAAGCTGCCGCCGGAGCAGCGGGACGGTTTTCTCGACTGGCTGTTTGACTTCGAGTACCGGCTGTTGGGGCTGCCGGAGCCCACACGGGTGCTGTATCTGGATATGCCCACAGAGGCCACGGAACAGATGATGCGCCTGCGGGAGGCCGCCACCCACACCACTGCTGACATCCACGAGAAGGACGAGGAATACCTGCGCCGCTGCCGGGAAAACGCCGCCCATGTGGTGGCACGCTGCGGCTGGACGCGCATTGACTGCGCCCGGGCGGGCGCGCCTCGCCTGATAGACGACATACACAACGAAGTGATGACCTGCGTGGCCGATCTTATCGGCTGACGCTGGGAAAGGAGCAAAGACTTATGGGAAACCGTGAAGAACGAAACGAATACGCCACGGCGAAGTGGGACGCCGAGGAGGTCCGCCGGCAGGCGTCCTCCGAGCAGCGCCGCCACAGTGACCGCCGCCGTCAGGCCAAGCGCAACCGGACCATCATCTATCTGGCCTGTGTAGTGCTGGTATCCTGCCTGCTGGCGGGCATCGGTTGGCTGCTGGTCAACGACGTGTGTTCGCTGAACAAGCCCTATACCGAGGTGGAGATCACCGTAGAGGAGGGTGACAGCCGGGGAGATGTGGCCAAGAAGCTGCACGACGCGGGGCTGGTGAATTCCCGACTGGTGTTCAATATTGCCGGCACGTTCCTGCACTACAACCGCTACGTGGAGCCGGGGACCTACAAGCTGAACAGTGATATGGACTTCCGCGCCCTGATTACCAATATGCACGACTGGGAGACGGACGCCAAGGAGGCCCAGGGCCTGATCAAGGTCACCATCCCCGAGGGCTACACCGTCCGGGAGATCATCGATCTGCTGGCGGAGAAGGGCGTGGCCACCAAGGAGGATCTGGAGGATGCCTGCGCCAACTTTGCGTATGAGGACTACGATTTCCTGGATGATGACAAGCTGGGCAGCATCGATCGCATGGAGGGCTTCCTGTTCCCCAGCACCTATGAATTCGACAAGAACCGGTCCGCGGTGTATACGGTGGAGACGATGCTGGTGTACTTCAAGAACAGCATCAGCCAGCAGATGCTGGCGGACATCAAGGCGTCTCCGTACTCCCTGCAGGAGATCATCACCATGGCATCCCTGATCGAGAAGGAGTCCATCGGCGACGACACCGAGCGCAAGAACATCAGTTCTGTCATCCACAACCGTCTGGAGAACCCGAGCAGTGAGAAGGGCGGAAGAGCGCTGCAGCTGTGCTCTACCATCAACTATATCATGAAGCACGACGGGGTCAAGACCTTCGATACAGAGATCGACAGTCCCTACAACACCTATATCAACCCCGGCCTGACTCCGGGACCCATCTGCAATCCCGGCCTGTCCGCCATTGAGGCGGCCATCTACCCGGCGGACACCGATTATTACTTCTTCGCCCTGGGCAAGGACGGCAAAAGCCACTTCTTTACCGACTATAACGAGCACCTGAAGTTCATTAACAGCGGTGAATATCAGCCCATCTACTCCTGATGATGAAGATGAAAAAGCCGGAGCTGCTGTCCCCCGCAGGGGACTGGGAAAAGCTGCAGATGGCGGTGCTGTACGGCGCTGATGCGGTGTATCTGGCCGGTACGTCCTTTGGGATGCGATCCTTTGCCGGAAACTTTGACGACGAGGCACTGCCGAAGGCAGTGCGGTTTGCCCACGGCCACGGCGTAAAGGTACACGCCACGGTGAACACCATGCCCCGCTGGAACGAGGCGGAGGCCCTGCCCGCCCATCTGGAAAAGCTGGACGCGGCGGGGGTGGACGCCTTGATTCTGGCGGACCTGGGCGCGTTCACCCTGGCGGGGAAGTACGCGCCCCACTGCCAGCGTCATATCAGCACCCAGCAGTCCATTGCCAATCACGTCTGCGCCCAGGCCTGGTACGATCTGGGTGCCAGCCGCGTGGTGCTGGCCCGGGAGCTGAGCCTGGAGGAGATCGTCGCCATTCGGGCCAGGGTATCCCCGGAGCTGGAACTGGAGGTCTTTTGCCACGGGGCTATGTGTGTCAGCTACTCCGGGCGCTGCCTGCTGAGCAACTATATGACCGGACGGGACAGCAACCGGGGCGAATGTGCCCAGCCCTGCCGCTACCAGTATGCGCTGATGGAAGAGAAACGGCCCGGGGAGTATTTCCCGGTGTTCGAAGACGAAAAGGGCACATACATTATGAACAGCCGGGATATGTGCATGATCGACCACCTGGACGACCTGATGGCCGCCGGGGTGGACTGCCTGAAGATCGAGGGTCGGGCTAAGTCCGCTTACTACGCGGCCATCGTTACCGGCGCGTACCGGCACTGTTTGGACGACGTGGCCGCAGGGCGCCCGCTTGACCCGGTGTGGCGGGATGAGGTGGAGCACATCAGCCACCGGCACTACGCCACAGGTTTTTTCTACGGCCAGCCGGGGCAGTATTATGAGAGCGCCCGGTATCTGCGGGACTGGCAGATCTGCGCCGTGGTGACAAACTGTGATGAAAATGGGCTGGCCACCCTGAGCCTGCGGAACAAATTTGCCGCCGGCGACATCGTGGAGGTGGTGGGGCCGGATACGAAGCCCTTTACGATCACCGTGCCGGTGATGCGCGACAGCGAGGGCAATGGCCTGGCGGAGCCGAAGACGCCCCAGATGGTGTTCACCATGCAGCTGCCCCGTCCGGTGCCGCCCATGAGCTTCATCCGCCACGCGGTGGCGCTGAGTGGGAAATAAGTACATAAAAATTGTCCCCCGGCTTCGCCGGGGGACAATTTTTATGCGTTGCTGGTGGGGTGGGCGCTGCTGTCGGGGATGGTCTCCGGTTCCTCGGCCAGGGCTTCATGCCTGCGTTCGCATACGGACAGGAGGAAGGCCCAGGCGATAAGGGGCAGCACGGCCAGCGCGCCGCGGATATACCACCACGTCACGGCGAAGTAGGCCGCTGCCGCGCCGATGTGGAAGCACAGCAGGGTGAGGGCAAAGACCTTCAGCTTCCGCAGGTGGGCGCGGTCATGGTCACACAGGTAGTTGGCCAGGGCCAGAGAAGTCTGCTTGGTGTTGTTGGTGGAGAAGATGGTGGAGCTGTAAAAGCCGCGGGCGCCGCCGAAGCTGCTCCACTGGATGCTCATGGCAAAGAAGATGGGATACAGATCCACCACAATGTTCAGCGTTTCCGGCAGGAAGGCTACGGCCACGGCGGCTGCGGCGGTGATAACGGGCGATACATAGTGCATATCCCAGCCCCACCAGTGGGGCAGCAGCACCGTCAGCATAGTGCCCAGCACGTACAGCACCAGCGCGCCCAGGTGTAGGAGCACGGCGTGCAGATCGCCACGCAGGGCGTCCAGCAGCAGCTCGATCAGGTTCACCGTCTGGGCGTTGCCCATGACGCCGCTGTGGATAAGAACAGCGTAGCAGCCGAAGAAGCCGCCCACGGCACAGAAGGATAGGTGGCGGTACAGGTCGATATGGTCGTTGCGGGAGAGCTTTTGCACGGGAGGTCCCTCTTTCTGTAAAAATGACGGTTTCCAGTATACCACAGCAGTGCGGAAAGACAAGGGGGAATATCTCACAAAAAGAGAAATTTCGTGTTGACAATGGGGAACATTGTGGTAAAATAACGCTATATTCCATAATGGCGATGAGAGAGAAGAGTTACCGGAGGCCGCCCGGAGCGAGACGGGGACAGTGCAAGCCCGTTGGGATCGGCACGGTGACAGCCGCTTTTGAGCCTGCCGTGATGAATGGCACGGGATGCTCCCGTTATAGGGCGCTGAGAGGGCGGCTCGCCGCCAAATCAGGGTGGTACCGCGGAAGTGATTTTCGCCCCTGTTTGCTATGGCAAACAGGGGCGTTTTTCGTTGCAGGAGGTGGGAGATGCACTATACCATTATCAATATGGAGGAGGATCCCCGCAGCGGGCAGTTTGCCTACTTCCGGGGGATGACGTTCCCCTTCGCCGGACTGACGGTGGAGATGGACATCACGGACATGATGGCCGCCCGGGACGGCAGACCGTTTTTCCTGAGCATGCTGTATGCGGTGGTGCGGGCGGCCAACGCCGTGCCGCAGCTGCGGCGCAGGCTGGCGGAGGACGGCACGGTGGTGGAGTACGACTGGTGCCCGCCGTCCTACACCGCCATGAAGCCGGACGGCGTGTATGTCTACTGCACCGTGGAGGGCGACATGCCCTACGGGACCTTCATCGCGGAGGGACAGCGGCGGCAGCGGGAGGTGCTGGAGCGGGGCACGCTCACCGAGGACGGCGACGTGCGGAGCTTCTTCTTTGTCTCCAGCGTGCCGTGGGTACACTACTCGCAGCTGCAGCACCCGGCGGAGAGCCCGGACGACAGCAATCCCCGCATCAGCTGGGGCAAATATGTGACCGTCAACGGGCGGACGACACTGCCGGTGTCGCTGTTCGTGAACCACGCCCTGGCGGACGGGCTGCATATTTCCAGGTTCTATCAGAAGCTGGAGGAGGAACTGGCGGCGCTGACCCGCCAATGGAACGAGAGCGAAAAAGAATTTTAGTATACATTTGTAAAGGAGACAACAACTATGAGCCATCCCTATCACGGCCTGAACGAGCTGCGGGAAATGTTCCTGAAGTTCTTTGAGACGAAAGGCCACCTGCGTCTGCCCAGCTTTTCGCTGGTGCCCCAGAACGACAAATCTATCCTGCTGATCAACGCCGGCATGACCCCCATGAAGCCCTGGTTCAAGGGCGAGGAGGAGCCGCCCTGCCGCCGCGTCTGCACCTGTCAGAAGTGCATCCGTACCGGTGACATCGACAATGTGGGCAAGACCGCCCGCCACGGCACCTATTTCGAGATGCTGGGCAACTTCTCCTTTGGCGATTACTTCAAGCACGAGGCCATCGCGTGGAGTTGGGAGTTCCTGACCTCCCCTGAGTGGGTGGGGCTGGAGGCCGACCGGCTGTATCCCTCCGTGTACGAGAGCGACGACGAGGCCTTCGCCATCTGGCGGGACGAGATCGGCATTCCTGAGGACAGGATCTTCCGCTTCGGCAAGGAGGACAACTTCTGGGAGCACGGCTCCGGCCCCTGCGGCCCCTGCTCCGAGATCTATTATGACCGCGGACCGGAGTACGGCTGCGGCAAGCCCGGCTGCACCGTGGGCTGTGACTGCGACCGCTATATCGAGATATGGAACAACGTGTTCTCCCAGTTCGACAACGACGGCCACAACAACTACACCGAGCTGAAGCAGAAGAACATCGACACCGGTATGGGTCTGGAGCGTCTGGCCTGCGTGTGCCAGAACGTGGCCAGCCTGTTCGACGTGGACACGGTGATGAACATCACCCACAAGGTCAGCGAACTGACCGGCGCCCACTACGGCGAGAGCTACAAACGGGATGTGAGCCTGCGGGTCATCACCGATCACATCCGGTCTGCCACGTTTATGATCTGCGACGGTATCCTGCCCAGCAACGAGGGCCGCGGCTATGTGCTGCGCCGCCTGCTGCGCCGCGCCGCCCGCCACGGCAAGCTGCTGGGCGTCAACGAGCCGTTCCTGTACAAGGTGGTGGACACCGTGGTACACGAGAACGAGGGGCAGTACCCCGACCTGAAGGAAAAGCAGAGCTACATCACCAAGGTCATCCGCACCGAGGAGGAGAACTTCGCCCGCACCATCGACGGCGGCATCCGCATCTATAACGAGATGCTGGCCTCCCACAAGGAGAAGGGCGAGACGGTGTTCTCCGGCGCTGACGCCTTTAAGCTGTACGACACGTTCGGCTTCCCCATTGACCTGACGGCCGAGATGGCCGCCGAGGAGGGCATGACTGTGGACGAGGCCGCCTTCCAGTCCCTGATGACCCAGCAGAAGGAGCGTGCCCGCGAAGCCCGCAAGGCGCTGGGCGATCTGGGCTGGGCCGGCGTGGAGTTCGGCAAGGACATGCCGGCCACAGAGTTCGTGGGCTATGACCGCGACACGGTGAACGGCGCGAAGGTGCTGGGTATCGTGGCCGAGGGCGAGCTGGTGGACGAGATCGTGTCCGGTATGGAGGCCATCCTGGTGCTGGACAAGACCCCCTTCTACGCCGAGATGGGCGGCCAGGTGGCCGACCACGGCGTGATCACCGGCGACGGCATGGAGTTCGTGGTCAGCGATGTGCAGAAGAACAAGGGCGGCAAGTTCATGCACTACGGCAAGTTGCTCAGCGGCAGCGCGGCCGTGGGCGACAGTGTGACGGCGTCCATCGACACCGACCGCCGCGCCGCTATCCGCCGGGCCCACAGTGCCACCCATCTGCTGGATGCGGCGCTGGTGAAGGTGCTGGGCGACCATGTGCATCAGGCCGGCTCTCTGGTGGAGCCGGACCGCCTGCGCTTTGACTTCACCCACTTCGAGGGCATTACGCCCCAACAGCTGGACGAGGTGGAGGATCTGGTCAACGACGCTATTCTGTCCGGGCTGCTCATTACCACCGAAGAACTGCCCATCGCCGAGGCTAAGGCCCGGGGCGCGGTGGCTACCTTCGGCGAAAAATATGGTCAGACCGTGCGGGTGGTGACCATGGGTGACTTCTCCATGGAGCTGTGCGGCGGCACTCATCTGGACAACACCGCTAAGGCCGGCCCCTTCCGCATCAAGAGCGAGAGCAGTGTGGCTTCCGGTGTGCGCCGCATCGAGGCCACCACCGGAAAGGTCACCATGGAGGACATGCGCCGCAGCCGCGGGCTGCTGAACCGGGCGTCCCAGTTCTTCAAGTCCGCGCCGGAGACGCTGATGGAGCGTCTGGAGCAGCAGGCCAGCGAGATGAAGGCTCTGCGGCAGGCGCTGGAGAAATTCAAGAGCGAGGCGTCCATGGGCGAGGCCAAGCAGATTCTGGCCTCCGCCAAGACCGTGGACGGGCTGCACGTCATCACCGGCACCCGTCAGGGTCTGGACGCAAACGCCCTGCGGCTGATGGGCGACTTCCTGCGGGACAAGGATCCCCATGTGGTAGGCGTGCTGGCCAGCATCGTGGGCGAGAAGGTCACGTTCCTGGCGGTGTGCGGCAAGGAGGCCGTGGCGCGGGGCGTGAAGGCTGGCGATCTGGTTAAAACCGTATCCGCCGTGTGCGGGGGAAAGGGCGGCGGCAAGCCGGACAGCGCCATGGGCGGCGGCACCGAGCTGCTGAAGGTGGACGACGCACTGGCGGCCGTGGACGATTTCGTGGCGGAAAAGTTGAAATAATGCGCTGTATTATGAAAAAATAAGTCCCAATTCGACTTTGTGTTCCAAACGGCTCCAAAGCCTTGCATCTTCAAGGGCTCAAGAGCGCGCAGGAACACAAAAGGGAATTGGGAGAAAAATAACAACAAAAACATATGTGAAAGGAGATGCGACCATGAAGAACGATTGCCTGTTCTGCGCCATTATTGACGGAGAGATCCCCAGCAAAAAGGTGTATGAGGACGAACAATGCTATGCCTTTTATGATATCGAGCCGCAGGCACCGGTACACTTTTTGGTGGTGCCCAAGGCACATATCTGCTGCGCCAATGCCATCACGGCGGACAACAGCGGTGTGGTGGCCCATTGCTTCGAGGTCATCGCCAAGATCTGCAGGGAGCTGGGCGTGGAGAGCTACCGAATCGTCAACAACTGCGGCGATCAGGCGGGACAGACCGTGAAACACCTGCACTTCCATGTGCTGGCGGGGCGGGATATGACCTGGCCTCCGGGCTAAAGGAGAACAGAAAAAGGGTCGGCGGGAGCCGGCCCTTTTTTCTGTGCGGCGGTGCGGGGCGGGACGGGGGCGTTTTACGCCGCTGTGCGGCTACACCTTATCCACCCCCTGCGGGGGCACCTGTCTCCCTGCGGGTCGGTCGGTTCGCGGATCTGACAGGCCACCGGCCTGTCATTCAACACCGCGAACCCCAGGGGGAAGGCTTAGGGGGGCGTGCCCTTAAGGGGAAGGCTGGGGGAAAATTTGGGGGGTGTTGCCCGTTTGCGGGCAACTTTTTTGCTTTCCGGGGGAAGGGGTATAGACGATCTTGATAAGGGGGTACGGATATGAAGTACAGAAAGAACGGGACGGACGCGGTGTGCGGACAGTGCGACCTGTGCGGCGGAGAGCTGCGGCGGGGAGAGCGATACTACCGGATCAGCGGTGAGAACGTGTGCAGGGGCTGCCTGGCAGATTTCGCGGCGCAGATACTGGCGGCGTATGAGGTGGTCGGAGGTGAGGCGGATGCATAAGAAGGCGGCACCCTGGGAGGAACTGCGGGAGAAGTACGAGGCGGGCGGATATACCTATATGCAGCTGGCGAAGGAATACGGCGTTTCGGTGCAGAGCGTGGGGCGGCACGCGCGGAAGGAGAACTGGGTCAGCGGGTGCCGGAACGAGAGACGGCGCAGGGCGGAGAGCAGGGCTTGCCTGCTGGAAATGACGCGGGCGCTGATGCGGGGCGCGAAGCGGGCGGCCGAGGAGGCGGAAAAAGGTGAGGCATGCACCAAGGAGCTGAAGGAGCTGGCGGGGATATTGCAGACGCTGGCGGGGCTGGAGAAGGAGCTGGGCGGCGGGACCGCGGTGCAGACGGTGCAGGTGCTGATGGGAGAGGGGGTACGGGAGCTGAGCGAGTAAGCGCGGAGAGAAGAGAGATAAGGGGGAGAGAACATGGAGGATATATACATCGGGACGCCGAACGCAAAGCAGGACGAATTTCTGCGGTGCAAAAAGAAGTACGTCGCTTTCGGCGGGGCACGGGGCGGCGGGAAAAGCTGGGCGGTGCGGTGCAAGGCCAAGCTGCTGGCGCAGCGGTATCCGGGGATACGGATGCTGCTGGTGCGGCGGACCATGCCGGAGATCGAGGCAAACCATTTGGAGACGCTGCGGCTGGAGCTGGCGGGTACGGCCGTATACCGGGCGGAGGAGAGACGGTTCGTGTTCGGGAACGGGAGCGTATTGCAGTTCGGGTACTGCGCCTGCGACCGGGACGCGGATCGCTATCAGGGCGCGGAGTACGACGTGATCTTCTTCGACGAGGCCACGCAGCTGAAGGAGCAGTGGATGCGGAAGCTGGCGGCGTGCGTGCGCGGCGTGAACGGATTTCCCAAGCGCATTTACTACACGTGCAACCCGGGCGGGCCGGGGCATGGGTATATCAAGCGGCTGTTTATCGACCGGCGGTATGAGCCGGGGGAGAACGGGGGCGAGTACGCGTTCATACCGGCGCGGGTGACGGACAACGGGGCGCTGCTGGCGCGGCAGCCGGAGTATATACGGCAGCTGGAGGCGCTGCCGCCGAAGCTGCGGGCGGCGTGGCTGGAGGGACGGTGGGACGTGCTGGCGGGACAGGTGTTCCAGGAGTTCACGGACGACCCGGCGCACTACGCGGACCGGCGGTGGACGCACGTGATCCGGCCCTTTGACATCCCGCGGGAGTGGAACGTGTACAGAAGCTACGACTTCGGTTACGCCAAGCCGTTTTCCTGCGGCTGGTGGGCGGTGGACTTCGACGGGTGCGTGTACCGGATATTGGAGCTGTACGGCTGCACGGGAACGCCGGACGAGGGCGTGCTGTGGACACCGGAGCGGCAGTTCGCGGAGATACGGCGGATGGAGGACGAGCACCCATATCTGCGGGGACGGACCATACGGGGGGTGGCGGACCCGGCCATCTGGGACGCCAGCCGGGGCGAGAGTATTTATGAGACGGCGCTGAAGCACCGGCTGTTTTTTGAGAAGGGGGACAACCGGCGGATACCGGGGTGGATGCAGCTGCACTACCGGATGAGCTTTGACGGGGAGGGGTACCCCATGCTGTATGTGTTCGAAAACTGCCGGGCGTTCATACGGACGGTGCCGGGGCTGTCGTACAGCACCACGGCGCCGGAGGACGTGGACACGGGACAGGAGGACCACGCGGCGGACGAGAGCCGGTATTTCTGCATGATGCGGCCCATCGCGCCCCGGGAGAGAACGGAGATACGGCGGGAGCCGTGAGAAACCGGGGGAGGGGCTGCGCCCCTCCCCCGGTCCAAATTCCGCAGACGACGAAAATGCGGAATTTTACACAAAAGGGCTGGACAAATTATGCAGCTGTGCTATAATCTGACTATCCGCAGAGGTACCTCTGCTTTGGCGTTTTAAGCTTGTTAAAACGAAGCACCCTGCGGAAATCTAAAAAACCCGGGGTAAGAAAAATGAAAAAGATATTGGCAACCATTTTGGCGCTGGTGTTGGCGCTGGGACTGTGCAGCGTGAGCTGGGCGGATGGTGAAGGTGAGGGCGGCACAACACCGTCGGCATCGACAACTGTAGTTGCAAAAATTGGCGAACAAGGATATGCCACGCTGCAGGCTGCGGTAGAAGCCGCAACAGATGGGCAGACTATCGTACTTGTGGCGGGTACTGCCGAAGATATTACTGTAGCAAATGGTAAAGATATTACCATTGACTTGAATGGTAAGACGGTGAAAAACGTGACATCCGACACGATTACAGTGGCACTGGGCGCGAAGCTGACCATTACCGGTACCGGCACTGTGGATAATGTCACGCACGGTAAGGCGGCCCTTATAAATAATGGAACGGCCACGCTGGATGGTGGTACATATATGCGCAGTCAGGAAGATGACGGGAATAGCAAGGATAGTCCGGGCAAAAACAGCTACTATACGATCGTAAATGCCAGCGGTGCAGCTATGACGATCAATGCTGGCGTCAGTGTGACAAATAAAGGAAACTTCTCCAGTATGATTCGCAACGGTGGTACGGGAGATGCTATTGCGACCATGACAATCAACGGCGGTACTTTTAACGGTGGTATCAATTCGGTAAAGAATGATTCGACCGGTGTGCTGACCATCAATGATGGCAATTTCTCCAATACATCCCAGTACGTCATCATGAACTGGCATCAGGCAACGATCAACAATGGCACCTTCCAAGCCAACGGAACTGCCGAAGCCGTCTTGTTTACTTCAAAGTATGAGGGTGCGACAGCCGATGGGGAGCTGACCGTCAATAATGGCACGTTTATACGGACGAGCGATGCGCAGAAAATGATTCGGGACTATTATGATGAGGATAACAAGGGAACGGCAGCCATCTCCGGCGGCACCTTTAAGGATGCTGAGGGCAAGGCAGTTGACGTGTCTGCGTATCTGGTAGCGGGCAAGCAGCAGAACAGCGATGGTTCCGTTGGCAACAAGTCCTATTACTACTACCCCTCCACCAGCGATACCACCACGTCTACCACCACCAAGGGTTCTCCCAAGACCTTTGACGCGGGCGTGGGTATCTACGCGGTGACGGCAGTGCTGTCCGTGACCGGTATGGCGTGGACCGCTAAAAAGCGTCACTAAGAGCAAATAAAAAAGAAAGCCCGTAAGGGCTTTCTTTTTTTGCGCTTTTTTCGGGGGGAAGGCTGGGACAAAAAATTTGGGGTGTTGCACGTTTGCGGGCAACTTTCGGGCTGGGCGGGGGCAGGGACAGAACATGAAAGGGAGGTGCTCGGATGGAGCAGGAGACAAGGACCGCGCGGGACGCCGGTGCTCCGGTGAAGATCGGGGCGGAGGCGGTACGGGCTGCGGCGGAGGTGCTGCGGCGCTATCGCGCGGGCAAGCAAAATCTGGACAGGCGCATCATCGACAACGAGCAGTTCTGGAAGCTGCGGCACTGGGAGCAGATGGAGAAGGCGGGCGAGGGCGGCAATCCGGAGGACGTGCGGCCGGCCAGCGGCTGGCTGGTGAACTGCATCCTCAGCAAGCACGCGGACGCCATGGACTGCTATCCGGAGCCGACGGTGCTGCCCCGGGAGCCGGGAGACCGGCAGGAGGCAGAGACGCTGAGCCGTATCCTGCCGGTGCTGCTGAAAAACGACCGGTTCAGGCGGACGTATTCCAAGGCGTGGTGGGACAAGCTGAAGTCCGGGTGCGCCGTGTACGGCGTGTTCTGGGACAACGAAAAGCTGCACGGGCTGGGCGACGTGAGCATCCGCAGCATGGACGTGCTGAACCTGTTTTGGGAGCCGGGGGTCACGGACATACAGGAGTCGGAGCACTTTTTCTGCACGGAGCTAGTGCCCAACAACCATCTGGTACGGAGGTGGCCGGAGCTGGAGGGGAAGCTGGGGCGCGGCAGCGCGCAGGTGAGCCGGTATCTGTTCGACGACAAGGTGGATACGTCGGAGCAGTCGCTGGTGGTGGACTGGTACTACCATACGGAGCGTGAGGGGCGGCAGGTGCTGCAGTACTGCAAGTTCGTGGGGGAGAATGTGCTGTATGCCACGGAGAACGACCCGGAGATGGCGGCGCGGGGCTGGTACGACCACGGGAAGTACCCGTTCGTGTTCGATACGCTGTTTCCCGAGGAGGGGACGCCCTGCGGGTATGGGTATGTGGATCTGTGCAAGTCGGCGCAGAAGCAGATCGACCTGATGAACCAGGCTATTCTGAAAAACACGCTGGCGGCGGCGACGCCGCGGTTTTTCATCCGGGCGGACGGCGCGGTGAACGAGAACGAGTATGCCGACTGGACGAGGCCCTTCGTACACACCAACGGGAACCTGGGTGCGGACTCCATCGCGCCGATCCGGGTGCCGGCGCTGGACAGCGTGTATGTGGCGGTGCTGCAGAACAAGATCGCGGAGATGAAGGAGACGGCGGGCAACCGGGACGTGATGAGCGGCGGCACCGCCGGCGGCGTGACGGCGGCCACGGCTATTGCGGCTTTGCAGGAGGCGGGCGGCAAACTGTCGCGGAATATGATCGACGACGGGTATGAGGCGTTTTCACAGGTAGTGACGCTGTGCATTGAGCTGATCCGGCAGTTTTACGACGTGCCGCGGCAGTTCCGGCTGCTGGGCCGGGACGGCGGGGCGTTCGTCGCCTACGGCAACGGGGGCCTGCGGCCCAGGGCGCTGCTGACCGGGGGCTATCGCGTGCCGGAGTTCGACCTGGAGGTGATGGCACAGGACGAGACGCCGTACCAGACCATGGAGTACAACCAGTTGGCCCTGCAGCTGTTTCAGATGGGGTTCTTCCGCAGCGATATGGCAGAGCAGGCGCTGCGGTGCCTGGAGCTGATGCAGTTCCGCAGCAAGGACACGCTGGCGGAGGTCATCCGGCAGGGACAGAAGGAGACGGACCAGAAGGCGTGGCTGACGGAGGCGCTGCGGCGGGCGGTGACGCTGCTGGACAAGAGCCAGGGGACCCATCTGGCGGAGGCGCTGGAGCGAGAGCTGGAGAAGCGGGAGAGCAGCGGCGGAAAGGCGGCGGCGCCCCGAAGCAGTGACGCGGTGACGCGGCAGCGGCAGGCCACGCGGCAGGCGGTACGGCCCAGATGATACGGGCCAGCTGCGGCGGCGCGCACCTTACGGTGCGGGGCCACGCCGGGTACGGCGAGTATGGGAAGGACATCGTATGCGCGGCGGCGTCCGCGCTGGTGTACGCGCTGGCGGGGAGATTGCGGGAGACAGGGCGGCTGGAACGGTTCCAAAGCGCGCCGGGATACGCGGAGATCGCGGGGACAGGGGACTGTGCCCGGGAGTTCGCGCTGGTGCGGTGCGGGCTGGCGCTGCTGGCGCAGCAATACCCTGACAGGGTGGAGATCGGGTCGTGACCTACCACGGGGAGGAGAGTTCGGATGGACGAGCTGGAAAAGACGGCGCAGGAGACTGCGGAGGAGACGGGCGGCATGGCTCCCGACGCCGGGGAGCAGCAGGTACCTGACGGGGAACAGGGGGTACCCGGCGGGGAAGAGGACTTCGAGACGCTGATACGCGGCCGGTACAAGGGGGAATTCGACGCACGGGTGCGGCGGATACTGGACGGGCGGCTGCGGGGACTGCGGCAGGAGAACGAGAGGCTGCGGCAGATGGCGGCCGCGGCGGAGACGGCGCGGCAGCGGGAGCAGGAGGCGCAGCTGCAGGCCGCGATGGAATTCGCGGTGATCCGGGCGCGGCAGCAGATGGCCCAGGCCATCGCCAGCGGCGGAAGCCGCGTGGCGGAGAACGGCGGACGGCGCAGGAGCGTCAGCCGCTGGGACCCGAGGGGGCTCAGCGGTGCGGAGCTGGCGGCGATACGGAAGAGAGTACAGGATGGAGAGAAGATCAGATTTTAGAAAGGGAGAGAAAACATGGAGATGAATTTGCAGATGTTTGCGGAGAACACCCAGACCACAGCGGGCCTGAGCGCGGAGATGAAGACCTACTATGGCATGGAGCTGCTGGAGAACGCCAAACCGCAGCTGGTGCACAACCAGTTCGCGGCCACGAAGGGCCTGCCTGCCGGCGGCGGCAAGACCGTGGAGTGGCGTAAATTCGGCGCCTTTGACAAGGCGCTGAAGCCCCTGACCGAGGGCGTGACGCCCGACGGCAGCGGTATCTCCGTCAGCTACATCACCAAGGAGCTGGCGCAGTACGGCGACTACACCACCGTGTCGGATATGCTGGATCTGACGGCCATCGACGACGTGGTGCTGGAGATCACTGACCGCCACGGCAGCAATATGGGCCTGACGCTGGACACGGTGACCCGAAACGAGATCCAGCAGGGCAAGCAGGTGATCTACGCGCCCAAGATCGGCAGCGACGGCACCAAGACCGACGTGACCAGCCGCATGACGCTGGATAAGGACTGCCGCATGACCAGCGAGCTGGTGGCCAAGGCGGCGACCCAGCTGAAGAAGATGAACGCGCCCACCTTTGACGGCAAGTATGTGTGCATCATCCACCCCAGCGTGGCCTTTGACCTGCGCCAGGACGAGGCGTGGATCGCCGCCCACCAGTATGCCGGGGCTACGGAGCTGTTCTCCGGCGAGATCGGTGAGCTGCACGGCGTGCGCTTCGTGGAGACCACGGAGGCGAAGATCTATCGCGGCGAGGATCTGGCCGCCGACAGCCGCACGCTGAAGGTGAACGGCAATGTTATGGCCAGCACCGACGTGACCTTCAACGGCGGCACCGTGGCCGCCGGCGCGCTGACGGGCCGCTATGTGGTGCTGGGCGGCACCCGCTGCCAGGTGGTGAGCAACACCGACGCGAAACTGGTGCTGGACAAGACCGTCACCGTGGGCGACAAGGAGGTCATCTACCCCGGCGAAGGCGGCAAGCAGGGCTGCGCCGTGTACGGCTGCCTGTTCCTGGGCAAGGGCGCCTATGGCGTGGTGGACCTGAGCGAGGGCACGGAGGTCATCGTGAAGCCCCGCGGCAGCTCCGGCACCGCCGACCCGCTGGACCAGCGCTCCAGCGTGGGCTGGAAGGGCGTACACGCCGCGGCTATCCTGTACGACGAGTACATGGTGCGCGTGGAGTGCGGCAGCAGCTATTCGGACGAGGATAAGGCGAACTGAGGGAGCGTGAAGCAGGGGCGGACGGGTCGTCCGCCCCTGCGGGAAATGCCGCCGTCAGCGCGGCCACGCCGCGCTGACGGGACGTCGAGGTCACCGCCCCCTGCGGAACGCGGGCGGACGGCGGGGCGAGGTCTTACATGAGGAAAGGAGAAGGGCGAGATGAAGGAGAAAATGACAACGGTGCTGCTGCCCAGAGGCAGAAAGCAGGAGGAGAATTTTGTCATCGTGTCCGTCAACGGACGCAGCTGGAAGATCATGCGCGGCGTGGAGGTGCGCGTACCGGTGTGCGTGGCGGAGGTGCTGGAAAACGCCGCCATGATGGCGGAGGCGGCCCGGCGCTATGTGGACGAGAGAGCGTCCTGAGGTGACGGCCATGGCAAGGACGACGGCAAAACAGGTGCTGGACCGGGTGGACGCGCTGCTGCCCAATGGGTATGCGCGCGCGGAGAAGCTGCGGTGGCTGGCCCAGGCGGAGGGCTTTGTGCGGCGGGAGCTGTGCCGGGAGACGGGGGAACTGCCGGTGCTGACCGAGGAGACGGAGCTGACGGCGGCGCCGCCCTTTGACGAGCTGTACCGGCACTATGTGGAGGCGCAGGTGCACTATGCCAACGGGGAGACGGCGCGGTACAACAGCGCGGCGGGCCTGTGGAACAACGCGTTTCTGACCTATCGGGACTACCGGGCCAGGACGGCGGTGCCGGAGGGCGGCGCGTCGGCGCTGCGGCTGTGCTGAAAGGGGGCGGCGGAGATGTATTTTCCCAAGCTGAAGGCGGCGGCGCAGCAGCGGGCAGGCGTAGAGCAGTTCGGGGGACTGGACCGCCGTCCGGGCAGCGGCGCGGGGAGTCTGGAGCAGATGGAGAACCTGTGGAGCAGCGGGTATCCGGCGCTGGAGACGCGGCCCCTGCGGCGGACGGTGACGCAGCTGACAAAGCCCAACGGCATGACGGAGAAGGACGGATTGTTCTGGGTGGACGGCACGGCGCTGTATGTGAACGGCGCGAAAACAGGGTTGGTGCTGACGGACAGCCGGAAGCAGTTGGTGAGCATGGGGGCGTATCTGCTGATCTTTCCGGACAAGAAATACATCAATACCCAGGATCTGACGGATTTCGGGAGTATGGAGAACGTGCGGGCCACCACGGGAGAGGTGACATTCACCCTGTGCGACGGGACGGGGGAGAGCCTGGGCAGCTACGCGGCGGGTACGGAGGCGCCCCAGGAGCCCCGGACAGGGGACCTGTGGCTGGACACGGAGCGATCGGAGAGCGTGATGCGGCGGTATGACGGCAGCACATGGACGGCGCTGGCGGAGGTGTACACAAAGATCGCCGCTGTGGGCGTGGGACTGGGCTTCCGCGCCGGGGACGGCGTGACGGTGGCAGGCTGCGGCGCGGCGGAGCTGAACGGCCTGCACGTATTGCAGGCGGCGGAGGACGACTGGGTGCTGGTGCCGGCGCTGTGCCGGACGCTGGACAGCCAGACGGCGGCGGTGACGGTGATGCGGCTGATGCCGGAGATGGACTTTGTGGTGGAGCAGGGCAACCGGCTGTGGGGGTGCAAGTACGGCATCGTGGACGGTCAGGCGGTGAACGAGATATACGCCTGCGCGCTGGGAGATTTCCGCAACTGGAACAGCTTTGCGGGGCTGAGCACCGACAGCTACGCCGCCGCCAGAGGCTCGGACGGACCCTTTACCGGGGCGGCGGCCTGCATGGGCGGCGTGGTGTTCTTCAAGGAGAACTGCATGGAGCGCATCTATCCGGCGGCGGGCGGCGGGCACCAGATCGTGACGGTGCCGTGCAGCGGCGTGCGGAAGGGTGCGGAGAGGACCGTGGCCGTGGCGGACGGTGTGGTGTACTATCTGGGGAACGACGGGGTGTACGCCTTTGACGGAAGTATGCCGGTGTGCGTATCCCGGGCGCTGGGCGACAAGCGGTATACCGGCGGCGTGGCCGGCGGGGAAAGCGGCCGGTACTGGCTGTCCGCCGTGGACGCGGCGGGAGAGACGGAGCTGCTGGTGTACGACACGCAGAAGCGGCTGTGGCACCGACAGGACGATACGGCGGCGGTGGCCTTCGCCCGGTGGAACGGGGAGATGACAGTACTGTGCAGCGACGGACGGCTGCTGGATACAAGCGGTACATTGGGAACGGCGGAGACGGGGTTCTCCTGGAGCGCCGAAAGCGGCGACCTGGGACTGTACACGCCGGAGCACAAGTATCTCTCGCGGTTGGAGCTGCGGCTGAAGGCGGCGGCCGGGAGCACAGTGAAGGCGTATGTCTGCTATGACGGGGACAACGTCTGGGAACAGGTGGGCGGTGTCTCCGGCGAGGTGGGGCAGACCCGCGGCGCAGTGCTGCAGGTGCGGCCCCGGCGGTGCGGACACCTGCGGCTGAAGCTGGCCGGGGACGGGCCGTGCCGGGTGTACAGCGCGGCAGCGGTATATGAGAAGGGAAGTGACGGGCCATGAGCGTGCTTGCCCTGCCGATGGCACCGGCGGGATCGGTGCAGGAGCAGGTGACGCAGCAGTATGCGTATCTGGTGCAGATGGCCCAGCAGCTCAACCTGGCGCTGGGACAGCTGGAGGCGCTGGGCGGCGGAGCAGGGGAGGCCTCCGCCCGGCGGCAGGCCAACGGGCGCTTGGGCACGGCGGCATCGGAGACGGCGGACGGGCAGTATGAGACGCTGCGGAGCATGATCCTGAAGACGGCGGACCAGGTACAGAAGACCACGGCGGCATTGACGGCGAAGCTGGAGGAGGAATATGTGGCGAGCTCGGACTTCGGCAGCTATGTGGCGAAGCTCAGCGCCCAGCTGGAGGCGGCACCGGAGGCGGTGACGCAGTATTACAGCTTTTTCTCTGACCTGCAGGCCAACGTGGAGAAGGTGGACGCGGCCTTCGCGCACTATAAGCTGGACACGGAGGGGTATATCCGCACGGGTATCGTGTACTACGACGGGGCTGCGCCGGTGTATGGCGTGGCTGTGGGACAGGACCTGACGTGCAGAGAGGTGGACGGCGAAAAGGTGGTGGAGCAGAACAACTTTCGCGCGGTGTTCACCGCCACGCGGCTGTCCTTCTGGCAGGACGCCACGGAGGTGGCCTATGTGTCCAACAACCGGCTGTACATCACGAACATCACGGTGCTGGGCGGTATCGATGTAGGACAGTGGAGCATGGAGGCGGCGGAGGGCGGACTGGCCTTCCGGTGGATCGGAGGGTGAGTGTGTGAGCTATACGGCGTTGGACAGCATCCAGTGGGGCGGCGTGCCGAAGATCGGCGTCAGCTTCGGCTATGACAGCCGGCGCAGCGGCAGCACGATGCAGTACAGGATCTATGTGACGGTGGCGCCGCTGACAGGGGCATCGTATTTTGGATATCCCATCTACCTGTCGGTGACGGTGGACGGCGGAAGTGTGTGCAGCGGGCAGACGCTGAAGGCGGCATCGCCCAGCCGGTGGAGCAGCGCGATCGAGTACGACAGCGGCTGGGTAACAGCGGCAGGAGCAGTGGGCACCGCGCCGCTGGGGATACGGCTGTACAGCGGCTCCGGGTCTGCCAGAGACGACAGCTACGGCTATGCGCTGCCGGTGGAGCGCGTGGAGGACATTGGAGATTTCTCGCTGACGGCGGGGGACGCGGTGATCGGACAGACGGGGACGCTGACGCTGACGCGGCCCGGGTATGGGTACAGCTTTACGTTCAGCTATGTGCTGGGGGCGGCCTCCGGAACGCTGAGCAGCGGCGCGCTGCGGACGGTGAGCAGCAGTGCGGGGCGCGTGGTGTACCAGTGGACGGTGCCGGAGTCGCTGGCCGGGGAGCTGCCGGAGACGACGCACGGCACCGGGACGGTGACGGTGAAGGTGTACAGCGGCGGTACGCCGGTGGGGAGCCTGAGCGCGGCGTTCACGGCGTATGTGCCGGAGACCATGCGGCCCACGGCGGCGCTGACCACGGAGGTGGTAAACGACGGTACGGCAGCGGAGAGCTGGGGCCTGTGTGTGCAGGGCGTCAGCCGGATACGGTACGCGGCGACGGCGGCGGCACAGGGCGGCGCGTCCGTGCGGTCGGTGCAGTTCCGCTTTGCGGGGCAGGAGCTGACCGGCACTGCCGGGACGACGGCGGTCATCGGCATCAGCGGGACGCTGCGGCCCACGGTCACGGTGACGGACAGCCGGGGACGGTCGGCGACGGCGACAGGCGAGGCGGTGACGGTAGCGGCGTACTATCCGCCGGCCATCACGGCGTCCATGGCGGCGCGGTGCGCCGCGGACGGCACAGAGAAGGACGACGGGGCGTATCTGAAGGTGAAGTGCGCGGCACAGTGCGCCGCTGTGCAGGGGCACAATACGGTGGTCCTGCGGGCGCGCTTCCGGCCCGTGGGCGGCGCGTGGAACGGCTATGTGACATTGCTGCCGGGGGCAGAGCAGCTGCTGGGCGGCGGGCTGGACGGCGGGACCTCCTATGAGGTGGAGCTGAGCGCGGAGGACACGGTGGGGAACGTGCGGGTGGTGCGGTATACGGCGGCCACCAGCCGGGTGACGCTGCATCTGCGCGCCGGCGGAATGGGCGCGGCCTTCGGCAAATACGCGGAGCAGGAGGCGTTGGAGTGCGTGTGGCCGGCGGTGTTTTACGGGGATGTGGCGGTATCCGGCGCGCTGACGGTGAACGGACAGACAGTGGAGGCGATGCTGTTTCCGGTGGGCAGCGTGCGCCTGACAGACAGCCCTGCGGCGCCGGAGACACCGGCAGGCGCAGCGTGGGAGAGCGTGGAGACAGGCATCGCCGGCGTGTATGGCTGGCGGCGCACGACATGACGAGGAGGAGAGAGGCATGGCATCGACGTATACGATGGTGGCGTACGGTTCACAGGGCAGCGCGGTGCGGCAGCTGCAGAATGAATTGAACAAGCGGGGGTATAGTCTGGACCAGGATGGTATCTTCGGCAAGAAGACGAGAGCCGCGGTACGGGACTATCAGAAGAAGAACGGACTGACGATGGTGGACGGCATTGCCGGTGACGAGACGTGGGGGAGCCTGCTGTCCGCGCCTACGGCGGCGGAGCAGGCGGCGCAGGCCGCTGCGGCAGCAGAGGCGGCGGCACCCAGGGCGGAGGTCACGGCGGGCACGGCGCGGCGTCTGCAGGAGCTGGAGAGGGGCTATACGCCGTCGGACGAGGTGACGGCGGCGCAGGCCTACCGGGACAGCGTGGCGGCGTTGGAGCCGGAGGCGTACCGGTCCCGGTTCGAGGAGCGTTTGCAGACCCTGTATGACCAGATCGCGGGGCGTGAGGCCTTTGACTACGATCCGGAGGAGGACGAGTCGTACCAGCGGTATGCCAGACTGTATGCCGCCCGCGGCGCGGCGGCCATGGAGGACACGCTGGGCAAGGCGGCGGCCCTGACCGGCGGGTATGCCTCCAGCTACGCCCAGAGCGCGGGGCAGCAGGCGTACAACGGCTATTTGCAGGAGCTGGCAGCGCTGGTGCCGGAGCTGCGGCAGGCGGCGCTGGCGGAGTATCAGCAGGAGGGCAAGGCACTGCAGAACCAGTATAGTATGCTGGACGCGCAGGAGAAGGCGGACTATGACCGCTGGCAGGCGGCGCGTGGTGACTGGCAGAAGCAGCTGGAGGCGGCTCAGGCGGCGTATGAGGACGCGGGCAGTCAGGACCAGAAGCTGTATCAGGCGCTGCTGGCACATTTTTCCGACAAAGCGGAGCAGGAGAGGAAACTTTCCGCCTCCGGCGTCCGTCTTACAGATAGTGGAGATACCGGCAGCAGGGGCGAGAGCCTGAGCTCTACGGCGGCGGAGAGCCTGCAGCGGGCTGTGGTGAACTATCTGAAGCGGGGCAACGGCGATCTGGCCCAGGCGTTGGCGGCGCAGTATACGGCCCGCATGACACCGGCGCAGCGGCAGCGGTTCGAGAAGCTGCTGGGGCAGTACGGCATGACGCTGGTATAAGGGTCGGATAGGGGAAAAGTGCTTGCAATCAGGGGCGCTGTATGGTATCATATCAAAGTATATTGCAACGCGGCGGACACGCCGCAGCGGCTCGAGAGGAAGAGAGGAGCCGCGGGAAGGAGCAGCAATGGAGAAGATGAAGAAGCACTTTTTACGCCGAATGGCGCTTGTGATGGCGCTGCTGACGCTGGGCTCTGCCGTGCTGGTGGGCTGCGGCGAGCAGAAGGAACCGGAACCGGACCCCAAGGATGAGGTCATCGTGGAGCCGGAGCCCATCCAGCTGCCGGACGGCGTCAGCTTTGACGAGAAGAAGTATCCGGACGTGTTCGGGTTCATCCAGATCCCTAACGCCACCCAGTGCGCCATCAGCAAGGGCCACTATCTGGCGCAGAGTCCCAAGTCCACTAAGAGCAGCACCGGGTATGACGACGATTACTACCTGCAGCGCGATTTGGACGGCAAGACCAACAAGGCCGGCTCGCTGTACATCCAGGCGTACTACAACAAGTCTGACCTCAGCGACCCCATGACGGTGATCTACGGCCACAACATGGCCAACCGGACCATGTTCGGCGGTTTGCAGAGCTACGGCGAGACGCTGAAGTTCGACGACAACGCCGTGATGTACATCTATCAGCCGGGCCGTCAGCTGACCTATAAGTTCTTCGCATGCATCCCCTATGATACCAGCCACATCCTGTACTACCACGACTTCAAGGACGAGAAGGTGTTTAACGCATTCTTTGAGGCGCTGGGCAAGGCGGCCAGCGATCCTAAGTACAAGAGCGACACCAACCAGAACGCCTTTTACAGTGCCGAGGGCTGCGTGAACGTGGACAAGACCAACCTGCCCAAGGCGGGCGACAAGGTGGTGGTGCTGTCCGTGTGCAAGAACGGCGACGATCATCACCGCTATCTGCTGATGGCAAAGCTGGTGGAGGACTCCGCCGCGCCCATTACCATGACCCGCGGTGAGGCCGAGGCTGCCGGTATCCCGGCGGACCGCATCCAGGACAAGGCAGCGGCAGACGCCGCGGCCGCTGCCGCGAATGTCTCCGCGGTGGAGGATGCTGCCGCCAATAAGACCGACACTGCCAGCAAGACGGATACGGCCAAGACGGAGCACAAGGGCTGAGTCGGACCTGAAAAACAAAAACCTCCCGGACCGTGTGGTCCGGGAGGTTTTTCGGTATGCTTTCAGAGGGCGCCGCCGTCGGTCTGCGTCAGCAGATCGGCCAGGGAGACACTGTCCAGATAGTCGTTGATGATGGTGTCCAGCTTTTCCCACATGGGGAGCGTGGTGCAGTGACCGGCGCGGGGGCAGGTGTTCTCGTCACCCTCCAGACAGGTGACGGGGGCCAGAGAGCCCTCGGTCAGCCGCAGGATCTGGCCCACAGAGTAGTCAGCGGCGGGGCGGTTCAGGCGGTAGCCGCCGCCCTTGCCACGAAGGCCATCCACCAGGCCGGCCTTGGACAGCACGGAAATGATGCTCTCCAGATATTTTTCAGAGATGCCCTGCCGTTCGGCAATGGCGGGCAGGGGGAGATAGGCGGCGCCGTCGTCCTGAGCCAGCTCCAGCATGACCCGGAGGGCGTAACGGCCTTTGGTAGATACGAGCATGGGAAGACCTCCCTTATGTTAGTAAACATAGTATAGCACTATGTTTATGCGATTGCAAGGGGAAAACGCTCACATATAGTGGTACTTATTCCGCTTGAGCACCAGAAAGACGCCGGAGATGATAAAGGCAAAGATCTCGGCGGCGGTGATGGCCCACCAGATACCGTCCACGCCCAGAAGTATGGGCAGGACGACGACGGAGCCGGCTTGGAACACAAGCGTCCGCAGGAAGGAGATGGCAGCGGAGACGGCACCGTTGTTCAGGGCGGTGAAGAAGCCGGAGGTAAAGATGTTGAAGCCTGCCAGTAGGAACGACCAGCAGAACAGCCGGAAGGCATGGGTGGTCAGAGCGTAGAGGCTGGCATCGTAGCCCACAAACAGCCGGGACAAGGGGGCGGCCAGCACACGGGCCAGGACCGTCAGGGTCACGCCGCCGATGGCCATCAGCAGGACGCTTTTCCGCAGGAGATTTTTCAGCTCACTGTGGTGCTGCGCGCCGTAGTGGAAGCTGACCACCGGCGCGCTGCCGATGGAGTAGCCGATGAAGATGGCTACGAAGATGAACTGGACGTACATCAGAACGCCGTAGGCGGAGACGCCGTCCTCGCCGATCAGGCGCATGAGCTGGAAGTTGTAGAGCATACCTACCAGGGAGGAGGAGATGTTGCTCATCAGCTCGGAGGAGCCGTTGCCGCAGGACTGGAGGATGGGGCGCAGACGCAGGGCGGCGGGCCGCAGGCGCAGCAGGCTGGTGTTGGGCCGCAGGAAGTAGATCAGAGGCAGTACGCCGCCCACACACTGGCTCAGGCCGGTGGCGATGGCCGCGCCGGCCACACCCCAGTTAAAAACAGCGATGAAGAGCGCGTCCAGCACCATGTTGGTGACGCCGGCGGCCACGGTGACGAAAAGGCCCAGGCGGGGCTTTTCGGCGGCGATGAAGAAGCTCTGGAACACATTTTGCAGCATGAAGGCGAAGGTGAAGCCGGTGACGATGCGGCCATAGAGAATGCAGTCGGCCATCATGGCGTCAGACGCGCCCAGCAGACGGGACACGGCGGGCATGGTGAGGATGCCCACGGCGGACAGTACTACGCCCAACAGCAGTGTGAACAGTACCAGCATGGAGAAGGTGCGGTGGGCTTCGTCCTGCTTGCCCTCGCCCAGCAGCTTGGACACCAGGGCGGTGCCGCCGGTGCCGATCATGAAGCCCATGCCGCCCAGGATCATCACGAAGGGCATGACCAGGTTCACGGCGGCAAAGGGCGTTTTGCCCACGAAATTGGAGACGAACAGACCATCCACCACGCCGTAGATGGAGGTGAAGACCATCATGCAGATGGAGGGAAGCGTGAAGCGCAGCAGCTTGCCATACGTGAAATGATCGGAGAGACGGATGGATTGCTTTGCCATGGGGGCCTCCTATCGAAAAAAGTAGCTCCATCATAAAGATGGAGCTAAATCATCCCGCCGAAGGCGGAGTTTGAACTTGGTGACCCGTACCGGATTCGAACCGATGTTAAAGGCGTGAGAGGCCTCTGTCTT
>OFMD01000504.1_pt1 | contig 31014 bp, 25 predicted proteins | sample 1541211 | NCBI WGS metagenome assembly OFMD01 (sample SAMN04209231, study PRJEB22552) | human gut metagenome | biome: gut; material: feces | host: Homo sapiens | place: USA: Oklahoma | reverse complement strand
GGGTCCGCCCCTACGAGAAAGTAGGTCACATAACCATAGAACGGAACATGCAATCAGCTTAAGAGAGCGAGGTTATGGTATGGAACGAAATCATGACGCCTATATTTCTCCTCTGTCTACCCGGTATGCCAGCACGGAGATGCAGCACATTTTCTCGGAGAATTTTAAATTCCGCACCTGGCGGCGGCTGTGGATCGCGTTGGCCAAGGCGGAGCGGCAGCTGGGGCTGGAGATCACAGAGGAGCAGATCACGGAGCTGGAAGCGCATAAGGACGACATCAATTACGCCGTGGCCGAGGAGCGGGAGCGTTTGGTGCGTCACGATGTGATGAGCCACGTCTATGCCTATGGGCAGCAGTGCCCCAAGGCGGCGGGGATCATCCACCTGGGGGCGACCAGCTGCTATGTAGGTGACAATACCGATGTGGTGATCCTCCGGGAGGCCAGCCGCCTGACGCTTAAGAAGTGCGCCCAGGTGGTGAAAAATCTGGCCGCCTTTGCCGAAGCCCACAGGGATCAGCCCTGCCTGGGCTATACCCATCTGCAGCCTGCCCAGCTCACCACCGTGGGCAAGCGGGCCACCCTGTGGATCTATGAGCTGACCCAGGATATGGAAAATCTGGCGTATCAGCTGTCCAACCTGAAGCTCCTGGGCTCCAAGGGGACCACCGGTACCCAGGCCTCCTTTATGGAGCTGTTCGAAGGAAACGAGGAGAAAATTAAGGAAATGGAGCGGCTCATTGCCGGGGACATGGGCTTTGCCGGGGTGGTCCCGGTGTCGGGTCAAACCTATTCCCGGAAGGTAGACGCCTATTTCCTGGGCGCTCTGTCCGGCATTGCCCAGAGCGCCATGAAGTTTGCCAACGACCTGCGGATTTTGCAGTCCTTTGAGGAGATGGAAGAGCCATTTGAAAAGAACCAGATCGGCTCCTCCGCCATGCCCTATAAGCGCAACCCCATGCGGTCCGAACGCATTTGCGCCCTGGCCCGGTATGTCATCTGCGACAGTCTGAACCCCGGCCTCACCGCCGGAACCCAGTGGTTTGAGCGCACCCTGGACGACTCCGCCAACAAGCGGATCTCTGTAGCTGAGGCCTTCCTGGCGGTGGATGCCATTTTGAACATCTATATGAATGTCTCCTCCGGCCTGGTGGTCAATGACAAGGTGGTAGAGCGCCGGGTGATGGAGAAGCTGCCCTTTATGGCCACGGAAAACATCATGATGGAATCCGTCAAGCGGGGCGGAAACCGGCAGGAGCTACATGAGGCGCTGCGGGTTCACTCTCACGCTGCCGCCGCCCGGGTAAAACTGGAGGGCGGGCAAAATGACCTCATTGACCGCATTGCAGCAGACCCCATGTTCCCCCTGACCAAGGCGGAGATCCTGGAGCAGCTGGACCCCAAGGCCTACACCGGCCGCTCCGGCAGCCAGGTGACGGAGTTCCTCCGGGATGTAGTACGGCCTCTCCTGGAGCAGTATGGAAATGAAAATTTAACCGTAGAATTGAGGGTATAAACCATGAAAGAATTTGAACTGAAGTACGGCTGTAACCCCAACCAGAAGCCTGCCAAAATCTATATGGCCGACGGTTCTGACCTGCCGGTAACCATCCTGAACGGCCGGCCCGGCTATATCAATTTCCTGGACGCTCTGAACTCCTATCAGCTGGTCAAGGAGTTGAAGACCGCCACAGGCCTTCCCTGCGCCACTTCCTTTAAGCACGTCTCTCCCACCTCCGCCGCCGTGGGCCTTCCCCTGCCAGAGGAGTTGAAGAAGGCCTGCTTTGTGGAGGATGTGGCGGGCCTGGATGAAAATCCCCTGGCTTGCGCCTATGCCCGGGCCCGTGGCACCGACCGGATGTGTTCCTTTGGGGACTGGGTCGCTCTGTCCGATCCCTGTGACGCCCTTACCGCTTCCCTCATCGCCCGGGAGGTGTCCGACGGGGTCATTGCCCCCGGCTACAGCGAGGAAGCCCTGGAAATCCTGAAGACCAAGCGGAAGGGCAGCTACAATGTGGTGGCCATTGACCCGGACTATGTCCCGGCGCAGCAGGAGGAGAAGCAGGTCTATGGCGTCACCTTCCGGCAGGGGCGGAACAACTTCAAAATTGACGGAGAGCTCCTGAACCACATCGTCACCCAGAACAAGGACCTGCCCGAAGGCGCAAAACGGGACCTGATTGTCTCCCTCATCACCCTCAAATATACCCAGTCCAACTCCGTTTGCTTTGCCTATGACGGCCAGGCCATTGGCGTGGGCGCGGGACAGCAATCCCGGATTCACTGCACCCGTCTGGCAGGCTCCAAAGCCGACACCTGGTTCCTGCGGCAGCATCCCAAGACCCTGGCCCTGCCCTTCAAGCCGGACCTGGGCCGGCCCAACCGGGACAATGTAATTGACGGCTATATCAACGGCAACGAAGAGGACGTCTGCGCCGAGGGCATTTGGCAGAACTACTTTACCCAGCGTCCGGAGCCCCTGACTGAGGAAGAGAAGCGGGAGTTCCTGGCCACCCGGCAGAACGTCTCCCTGGGCTCGGATGCCTTCTTCCCCTTCCCGGACAACATCAAGCGGGCCCTCAAGTCCGGTGTGCGCTACGTGGCCCAGCCCGGCGGTTCCATTCGGGATGACCTGGTCATCGAAGAATGCGACAAGAACGACATGGTTATGGCCTTTACTGGAATGCGGCTGTTCCACCATTAAACCATTAGGAGGACAGCATGAAGATTTTAGTGGTTGGCGGTGGCGGCCGGGAACACGCCATCATCAAGAAATTAAAAGAAAACCCTGCCGTCACAGAGATTTTTGCCCTGCCCGGCAACGGCGGTATCTCTGCGGACGCCACCTGTGTGCCCATCGGCGCTACGGACCTGGACGGCATTGTGCAGTTTGTCAAGGAGCATCCTGTGGATTATGCCGTGGTCACCCCGGACGATCCCCTGGTCCTGGGCTGTGTGGACCGGCTGAATGAAATTGGGGTGCCCTGCTTTGGACCCAAGCAAAACGCCGCCGTCATTGAGGGCAGCAAGGCCTTTGCCAAGGACCTGATGAAAAAGTACCACATTCCCACTGCCCGGTATGAGACCTTCTCTGATTTACAGGCAGCGCTGGACTACGTCCAGGCGCAGCCGCTTCCCCTGGTGGTCAAGGCCGACGGCCTGGCCCTGGGGAAGGGCGTCCTCATCTGCCAGACCCGGGAGGAGGCTGTGAATGCAGTCACCGATATGATGGCGAACGCCAAATTTGGAAAAAGCGGTTCCACCGTGGTCATTGAGGAGTTCCTGGAAGGACCGGAGGTCTCCGTACTGGCATTTACGGACGGCAAAACCGTAAAGCCCATGGTATCCTCCATGGACCATAAGCGGGCTCAGGATGGAGATCAGGGCCTCAACACCGGGGGCATGGGAACAGTCGCCCCCAATCCCTACTACACCCCCCAGGTGGCTCTGCAGTGTATGGAAGAAATTTTCCTGCCCACCGTCCGGGCCATGGCAGAAGAGGGACGGCCTTTCACCGGTTGCCTGTATTTTGGCCTGATGCTCACCCGGGACGGCCCCAAGGTCATTGAGTACAACTGCCGCTTTGGCGACCCGGAGACCCAGGTGGTGCTTCCCCTTTTGGAGTCTGACCTTCTGACCGTGATGCAGGCCACCACCTTTGGTACATTGGCGCAGACGGAAGTGAGGTGTTCGGACAAATCCGCCTGCTGCGTCATCAACGCCTCCCGAGGTTATCCCCTGTCCTATGAAAAGGGCTTCCTCCTCACCATGACGCCGGAGGCCGCCGCTCACACCTACGTGGCCGGGGCCAAGCTGGTGGATGGGAAACTGGTCACTTCCGGGGGCCGGGTTACCGGCACCACTGCCGTGGCAGACTCCTTGGAACAGGCCATTGCAGAGGCCTACCGTTTGGCCGGGGAAGTACAATTCGACAACGCCTACCGCAGAAGCGACATCGGCGCCCGAGCGTTGCAAGCGCCGGTTCCCCCCGCCACGTGGGTCTATGAGGACTGCCCGGAGCTGCACCGGGTCAATGAGCTGATTGAACATCACTACTGCAAGGGCGATTACGCCACCTGCTTTCATGGCTGCATGGAGTTGGCGCTTCAAGGCTATTCTCTGGCAGAATGCCAGGTAGGCTACTTCTATTGGATGGGCCAGGGTGTAGCCCGGGACTTGGGCAAAGCCCTGTACTGGACCCTGCGGGCGGCCCGCCACGGTGATCCGGACGCCCCCAACAACCTGGCGGAACTTCAAATGGCGCTGCTCCAGGACTCCCTGGAGCAGCAGTACAAAAGCAAATAAACTTGTGGTAATAGGGAGGATACCCCATGGTTTACCGAATTTACATAGAAAAAAAGAAGGACCTGGCCAAGGAGGCTGCGGATCTGCTCCATGAGGCCAGAGAGCTCCTGCAAATCCGGAGCCTGACTGGGGTCCGGATCATCAACCGCTACGATGTGGAGAACATTGAAAAAGACCTGTTTGACTACGCCGTGAAGACGGTGTTTTCCGAGCCTCAGCTGGACACGGTCTCAGAGACCATCCAGGCCCAGGGAGCGGTCTTTGCCGTGGAGTACCTCCCCGGACAGTTTGACCAGCGAGCCGACTCCGCTGCCCAGTGCATCCAGATCATCTCCCAGGGGGAGCGGCCCACCGTCCGTACCGCTAAAGTGTACGTGCTGGCAGGTGAACTATCCAGCGCAGATGTGGATGCCATTAAGAAGTACGTCATCAACCCGGTGGAGGCCCGGGAGGCGGCGTTGGAGAAACCGGAAACCTTAAAGATGAATTATGCCATTCCCCAAGAGGTAGCAACCTTGGAAGGCTTCCTGGATCTGGATCGGGACGGCCTGCAGGCGCTGGTGACGAAGCTGGGCCTGGCTATGGACCTGGACGATATTGCCTTTTGTCAGGCCTATTTCCGCCGGGAAGGCCGCTGCCCCACCATTACGGAAATCCGCATGATCGACACCTACTGGTCCGATCACTGCCGCCATACCACCTTCCTCACCACCATTGACCAGGTGAAATTTGCAGATCCTCTGCTGCAGGCAGCCTACAATGACTATTTGGAGACCCGGAAAGAGTTGGGCAGAACAAAGCCTGTAAACCTCATGGACATCGGCACCCTGGCGGCCAAATATCTGCGCAAAAACGGCTATTTGGATAAACTGGACGAGAGTGAGGAGATCAACGCCTGCACCGTCCATATGACTGTCTCCGTGGACGGGGAGGATCAGCCCTGGCTTCTGCTCTTCAAAAACGAAACCCACAACCACCCCACAGAGATTGAGCCTTTCGGCGGCGCGGCCACCTGCATTGGCGGCGCCATTCGGGATCCTTTGGCCAGCCGGGCCTATGTATATGGGGCCATGCGGGTCACCGGTGCGGCGGATCCCTTGACGCCGGTGTCGGAGACCCTACCTGGCAAGCTGCCCCAGCGGAAGCTGGTGACTACAGCGGCCGCAGGTTATTCCTCCTATGGCAATCAGATCGGTCTGGCTACCGGCTTGGTGGATGAAATTTACCACCCGGGCTATGCGGCCAAGCGGATGGAAATTGGCGCCGTAATTGCTGCCGTTCCGGAGAAAAATGTGCGCCGGGAATGTCCCGCTCCCGGCGACCAGGTGATTTTGCTGGGCGGCCGCACAGGCCGGGACGGCTGCGGCGGTGCAACCGGCTCCTCCAAAAGCCACAACCTTCACTCCCTGGAAACCTGCGGAGCAGAGGTTCAGAAGGGCAACGCCCCTGAGGAGCGGAAGCTTCAACGCCTGTTCCGCAACGGCGAAGCCACCCGAATGATCAAGCGGTGCAACGACTTCGGCGCTGGCGGCGTCTCTGTGGCCATTGGCGAGCTGGCCGACGGCTTGGAAATTGACCTGAACCGGGTGCCCAAGAAATATGACGGCCTGGATGGCACGGAGTTGGCCATTTCAGAGTCCCAGGAGCGGATGGCGGTGGTGGTAGCTGCCTCCGATGTGGACCGCTTCCTGGAGCTGGCTGCTCGAGAAAACCTGGAGGCCACAGTGGTGGCCACGGTGACGGAGAATCCCCGGCTGCGGATGCACTGGAACGGGAACACCATTGTGGATGTGAGCCGGGAATTCCTAAACTCCAACGGCGCAGAGAAGCACATCACCATTCAGCTGGATGCACCGGGGGACTATGCCAAGCCGGTCTTTGGCGGCTTCCTGGAGAATCTGGAGGCTGTTGCCACAGACTTGAACACCTGCTCCAAGCGGGGCCTGTCGGAGCGGTTTGACTCCACCATTGGAGCCGGGACTGTGCTCATGCCCTTCGGCGGCAAGCATCAGCAGACCCCCATCCAGGCCATGGTCCACAAGGTGAGCCTGGAGCAGGGACACACCGATACATGTTCCCTCATGTCCTGGGGCTACAACCCATTTATTACCGAGAGGAGCCCCTATCACGGGGCGTACTTGGCGGTGGTGGAGTCCGCCGCCAAACTGGTGGCCACCGGCGCAGCCTATGAAGATGTATACCTCACCTTCCAGGAGTATTTCAAGCGGGTGGGCCGGGATCCCAAGCGGTGGAGCCAGCCCCTGGCAGCCCTCTTGGGTGCCTTTGAGGCCCAGAAGGATTTGAAAATCGCCGCCATTGGTGGGAAGGACTCTATGTCCGGTACCTTTGAAGACCTGGATGTGCCGCCAACCTTGGTGTCCTTTGCCGTCACCACGGAGCAGGTGCAGCACATTGTATCCAATGAGTTCAAGGCGGCGGGTCACACCGTCTGCCTGCTGCAGCCGCAGTACAACGAGGCCGGGCTGCCCGATCCCCAGTCTCTGCTGGCCCATTTCCGCCTGGTGACCAAGCTCCTGCGCACCGGCGCGGCGGTGGCCGCATACACCCCCGGTATGGGCGGCCCGGCAGAGGCAGTGATGAAAATGGCCTTTGGCAACGGGTTCGGCTTTGACTTTGATGAGAAGGTCACCATGGAGGATTTGTTTGGCTATGCCTATGGCAGCTTTGTTCTGGAGCTGGACGGGCATGAGCCGGTGGGCAAGATGCTGGGTACCATTCGCCCGGACAGCCGGTTTGTCTGGCACGGAGAATCCGTAAATGGAGTAGCCCTGCAGAAGGCCTACGAAGAGAAGTTGGAGCCGGTGTATTCCTGTAATATTCCGGACGCCCAGGTTCCGGTAGAGACCGTATCCTTCCAGGCCCAGACCCGGGTCTGCCCTGCGGCAAAAACCAGCCGGCCGAAGGTTCTGATTCCCGTGTTCCCCGGTACCAACTGTGAGTATGATTCCGCCAAGGCCATGATGGACGCGGGCGCAGAAGCGGAGATCTTTGTCATCCGAAATCTGACGGCAGCTGCCATTGCCCAAAGTGTGGAGGAATTTGCCGGAAAGCTGAAGCAGGCGCAAATGGTCTTCCTCCCCGGTGGCTTCTCCGGCGGGGATGAGCCGGACGGCTCCGCCAAATTCATCACCGCCTTTTTCCGCAATGCCGCCATTAAGGAAGCGATCACAGCGCTGTTGGAGGAGCGGGACGGTCTGATGTTGGGCATTTGCAACGGCTTCCAGGCCCTCATCAAACTGGGCCTTCTGCCCTATGGCAAGATCCTAGACACCGACGCCGATTGTCCCACTCTGACCTACAACACCATTGGCCGCCACCAGTCCCGGCTGGTCCGGACCCGGATTGCCTCCAACCTGAGCCCCTGGCTCTCCGGCACCCAGGTTGGCGAGGTGTACACCGTGCCCATTTCCCACGGCGAGGGCCGCTTCCTGGCAGAGGAGGCCCTGGTAAAGCAACTGGCTGCCCAGGGGCAGATCGCAACCCAATACGTGGACCTGGCGGGAAACGCCACAACCGATGTACACTTCAATCCCAACGGCTCCATCTACGCCATTGAGGGCATCACCTCCCCCGATGGCCGCATCCTGGGCAAAATGGGCCACAGCGAGCGGAAGGGCTTTGGCCTGTACAAAAATGTACCGGGTGAGTTTGATATGAAGCTCTTTGAGTCTGCGGTGAAGTACTTTAAATAAAGCGAAAAACACCCTGGAGCGGCAGTCACGGCCGACTCCAGGGTGTTTGAAATAACAGGTGTTATATTTTAATTTTTGCAGATTTTCACAATGGTTCCGCCTCCCACAACCACGTCCCCCTGATATAGCACAATGGCCTGTCCCTTGGTGAGGGCCCGTTGGGGGTGGTCGAAGGTGACTTGGACCCGTCCATCGGGTAGGACCGTGGCGGTGGCATCCTGCTCCGGCTGGTGGTAGCGGGCCCGGGCTTGGACTCGGATGGGGGAAGCGGGGGCTTCCAGGGCAATCCAGTTGAAGTCTGTGGCGATTGCGGTGCGCTCATACAGGCTACAGTCGTCTGCCAGTACCACGGTGTTGTCCTCTGGCCGAATTTCCTTGACATACAGGGGCCGCCCGCCGGAGACGCCCAGGCCGCGGCGCTGGCCAATGGTGTAATGGATGATGCCTTTGTGTCGTCCCAGAATATGGCCTTCCGGGTCCACAAAGTTGCCCTCGGGATAGGTCTTGCCAGTCCGGCGGCGAATGAAGGCGGCGTAATCTCCGTCAGGGACAAAGCAAATATCCTGACTATCGTGCTTTTTGGCGTTGACAAAGCCCTGGGCCTCGGCAATGGCCCGGACTTCCTCCTTGCGAAGGGTCCCCAGGGGGAATTGGGTGTGGGCCAACTGCTCCTGGGTCATGGCATAGAGCACATAGCTCTGGTCCTTCTGGGGGTCTGGCCCCTTCAGCAGGAGCCAGCGGCCAGTTTCGCTCTGCTGAATCCGGGCATAGTGGCCGGTCACCACGTAGCCAATGCCCAATTCCCGGGCCCGACGGTACATCCGGTCGAATTTCAGGTAGCGGTTGCAGTCAATGCAGGGATTGGGTGTACAGCCCCCCTCATAAGCCGCTACAAACCGATCCATGACCTGCCGGCCGAAGTCCTCTTTGAAGTTGAACACGTAGTAGGGCATCCCCAACCGGGCCGCCACAGCCCGGGCATCCTCTACATCCTCCAGGGAACAGCAGGTTCCGGTACGGGGTATGGCCATGTCCTCATTTTCATACAGCCGCATGGTGGCCCCCACGCAGTCATACCCCGCCCGCTTCATGAGATAGGCCGCTACAGAGCTATCCACTCCGCCACTCATGGCAATGAGGGCGCGGTTTGGATTGTTGGTTTCTATGGTAAACACCTCTTTCATGTCACAAAACTATGGCGTTTCCCGGGGATTCGCTCTCAAGTCGTTGCCCCTCTTTTGAAGCAGCACCATCTTTTGGGGGTTCTGCATTTATGTAACGGCGAAACATGTTCACATATTCCCGATGGGGAAACAGCATGGGGTTATTGATTAGTATCAAAAGTTGGTTGAGTTGGAAGTTAAAGGATAGAAGAGAGATATTTTCTCCATTTCGATTAACAACCATATATGCTTCCAGCGGCGTATCTCGCAGCTTTTCTACTGCCACTGGTTTAATATCAGGGTTGCCACCCTGATTAAAATTCAAGTCTTTGTAATACAGATAGAGATTATCCCGCTTCCGGTCGACCAGAATATTCAGATGTGCACGCCTGTCTACTTTTTCATCTGCGTCAACGGCCACCAGTACAAAGTCGAACAGTCCCTGCACCTGCGACACATCTTCTGTCAGGGTACACAGGATGCGTATTGGCCGGGTACTCCCTTGGGTTGGAACCGGCCCAATTGCAATCATATTTGCAAGCCTTGCAATCGACTCGTCTGCTGTCTTCAGAGATACAATACTCTCGCACCATGTTTTGAGCCCATTCTCTACAAGGTTTCGACTCTTACATTCTACCACAGCAGCCACTGCCTCAATGGGGATAAACTTCAACCTTCCGTAGTGAAAGATATACGGAGTATACGTCTCGTCCACAATCGCCAGGTCTACCTCGTGGGAAATCCCATCTTGGGAATCGATGATAAAAACCGACTGCTCAATGACGAATTTCTTGGGCAAAATCATCTCAAACAGCCCTTTCCACACATCCTCCCGCATGGACCCAGCCGTCCCGCCGTGTAAGGTGTGTTCCATGTAAAGCTGCTTCACAATGGACTCTTCCGCCTGCTGGTAGTTTTTTAAAATACTTTTTAGCGCCCGTGTTTTTCTGTTGAGGTCTTGCTCAGATGGACTTGTCATAGCCAATCATCCCTTCGTATCATATCGGTCCAGCTCCCATTTGGCTGGATTTTCTTCAATGCATTCCTAGATTTACAGGTAATCTTTTTCGCCTCAAATGATGTGGTCATGGAACGATGGTTGCCAGGCCAAAAGCTCTGGCTGAATCCGGTGAATTTCTCAGAAAACCCCGGATTTATACAGCCCAATGATAGATGATAGCGTAGGGAACGGTCTTGACCGTTCCGCCAACGCAGTGTCTAGAATAATTATCGTATATAAATTATTTTGTATAATTATGTACTTATTCACAGTTATGGCTTAAAGCCGGAAAGAAATACCACATAATTCCTCTTCTGCAATTTGTCAAAACAGGTTCAACTGCCCTGGGTTTCCAAAGCAGCTTACCTACCTGAATCTCCGCCCCGGTTTCCTCCCTGTACTCCCGTACAAGTCCGTCCATCGTGGTTTCCCCGATTTTCACATGACCGCCGGACAGGGCATACTCATTGCCGTCACGGATAAGAATACCAACAGTCCGCAAGTCGCAGATAGATTCGTCTATTTTGAAAATCCAATCTTTATTCACGATTACGCCTCCAACTCATACAATGCCCTGGAACGACCGTTTGGGTGATCAACAATATCCACAATTTTATAGCCAGCGTTCAGATAAATCTTTCTGACTGCCTTTTCATCCAGTCCAGTGTCCATACGGATGTACCGGATGCCACGCTTACGACACTCCAACCAAATTGCTTCTGTAACGAGCTTTGTCATACCCATTCCGGCGAATTTGCGACACACACAGAATTTATGCAGATAGGCGGCTTCCTATTTAGGAGCATTGAGTCAATAGCTTGTATCAGCCCATTGTAGAATAAACGCACAGGCAATTTCTCTATCAATCGTCCCAATACAAAAATTCTCTGGTTGGGCATCGAGCGTAATCAATTCTTCCTTTGTTGGCCATTCATCGAGCCATACACGATATCCTCGCTCTCGTCCCCAAGCTGCAACCTCACGCATAACAGAAATTGCGGTGTCTATTTCACCAAAATGAATCTCCAATCAATAGTCAAATTCATATTCACCGACCACAATCGTTTGCGTCAGCTTTTCGTCCTTGTACGGCTTGCGGATCTCAATCAAATTCAGAACCGTATAACCGCGCTTCCTCAGAAATTCAATCATGCGGTGGTTGTTGGGGTGAACATAGTTGTAAACGGTATCGTTACCATAAGAAGCGGCGATTTCCTCCGCTTTGCTGTGTAGAGCAGTGGCTACTCCGTGACGGCGGTATTCTTCTTTGACAAAGATAGATTCCACCCACACCACCTCGCTATCAATACGGCAAACCACGTAGCCTGCGTATTTGTCATTCACAAGGGCAGCAAACACCGGGAAGTTGGCAGAAAGGTATCCTTCCGTTTCTTCACGCCCTGCCTCAATGTTCGGTTTTGATACAATCCCTTTATATGAATGCAGTTCTACCCGAAACAAGGCAACCATTTCTGCAAGCTCGTCACTTACTTGAGTCATCTCGATTAGTTTCATGATTGTTCTCCTGTGCTCTCTGATATAGGCTTTCCTCGCAGATGAAAGAATCGCCTCTGTCCTTCGGCTTTCCAATCTAACATTGGTGCTTTCCTATTAAAGAAAAACACTGTATGCCCATGGCCGCCCTCCATATATCTGTCGTATGCCTCTTTAGACACGGGCAAACCGTATGCTCCCTCGATATGGTAATCGGCAACATGGCGCTTTTCCGGTCCAAAGGTGTAATCTCTTTTGTAGTCGTACAAGATAGTTCTTGCATCGTTAATTACCTCGGGATAGTCTCTGTAAAGAGCAAGAGCCATGTGTGTGTGTTTTCTTTCATCCCGCATTTCCGCTTTATCTGCGAAATATACAGGTTAGAAACTTTTAATCCCCCATGCTCCAACACGTAGTCTTTAATCTATGTGTAGGTTGCGCTGTCCTGAAAATCCGACATATCCATATCTTCCAAAGAGAACTCCACCCGAACCTTTTTCGACTCGACCCCTCCCTTGGAAAGCAAAACAACGGTCTCCACATGTGCGCATCTTGGGAACATATCCACAGCTCTTGCTCCCAGAAGCCGGAAGCCCTGTTCCTTCAGCAGCGCCACGTCCCTGGCCAGGGTAGCCGGGTCGCAGGAGATATAGGCGATTTTCCGGGGGGACATTTGGGCCAGGACCCGGATGACGTCAGGGCTGAGGCCCTTCCTGGGTGGGTCTACCACCACCACGTCCGGGGTGAGGCCCTGTTCCCGGAGGGATCGGGCAGCCTGGCCGGCGTCGCCGCAGAAAAATTCAGCGTTTTGGACGCCGTTGCGCTGGGCGTTGTCCCGGGCGTCTGCTACAGCCTGGGGTTCCACCTCCACACCGATGACCCGGCCTGCGGCTTTTGCCATGGCCAGGGTGATGGTGCCCACGCCGCAGTACAGATCCAGGACGGTGTCGGTTTTCTGGATTTCTGCGCCGGCAATGGCCAGCTCATACAGCCGCTCCGCCTGGTCGTGATTCACCTGGTAAAAGGACCGGGGAGACAGACGGAAGGTGAGGCCGCACAAGGTATCTTCAATCCAGCCCGGGCCGTACAGGGTGTAAAAGGTCTCCCCCAAAATCCCATTCCCCGGCTTTCGATTGACGGACAGCACCAGAGTAGCAAAGCCCGGGATCTGTTGCAGCCGCTCCAGTAGAGCCTCCTGCCGGGGGAGCTTATCTCCGTTCACCACCAGACACACCAGCAGCTGGCCGGAAACCCAGCCCTTACGCACGTAAATGTGGCGCACCAGGCCCTTTCCGCTTCCTTCGTCATAGGCGCTTACCCGGTACTGATTCATGTAATCCACCACTGCATCCCGAACGGCGTCCATCTCCGGCGGCAAAATACCGCATTGCGGGCAGGCTACCACCTGGTGTGTCCCTGCCCGGTAAAAGCCTGCCACAGCCCGCCCCTTCCCCGGTGCAACCGGATACTGGGCTTTATTTCGATAGTGGAAAATCTCGGGAGCTGGTAAAATCGGGACTTCCTCCAGGGCCTCCCCGCCCAGGCGGTTCAGGGCCTGGCGGACCCGCTCCGCCTTCAGGCGGCACTCCTCCTGGTAGTCCATGTGCTGAAAGGCACAGCCACCGCAAAGCTTGCTCTGGGGGCAGGCCCGGTTTACCCGGTGCGGGGAAACCTCCAGGATCTTGTAAATTCGCCCAGCTGCCCAGGTTTTGGCAGCCTTGGTGATCTGAATATCGCAAAGCTCCCCGGCAATGGCGTTGGGTACAAAAACGGCACAGCCCTCTATGTGGGCCACCCCTTGCCCTTGCGCAGTGTAGTCTGTGATGAGGGCGGTATAAATCTGATTTTGAGTGAGCATGGAGCCTCCTAGTTCAAGCGGTACAGCCGTTTTCCGTTTTCCATGGTAATTTTCTGCATTTCCTCCGGCGAAATTCCCCGCAGCTCTGCCAGCTTCTCAGACATGCGGTAAACATAGCCCGGGTCATTCCGGCGGCCCCGGAAGGGCTCTGGCGCCATATAGGGGCAGTCGGTTTCGATGACCATCCGGTCCAGCGGAATCGCCATGGCAGTCTCCACCAGCTTCCTGGCGTTTTTGAATGTGATGACGCCGGTAAATCCAATATACCAGCCCTGAGACACCAATCGCCGCGCCATCTCTGCCGAGCCAGAATAGCAGTGAAACACCCCCGTAACCTGGGGGAAATCTGCCAGGACTTGCAGCGCATCCTCATGCGCCTCCCGCTCATGAATGATCACCGGCAGATCCAACTCTCGTGCCAAAGCCATTTGCTCCCGGAAGCAGAGAATCTGCTGCTGCCGGGGTACATCCTCATAGTGATAATCCAAGCCAATCTCCCCAATGGCTTTGACCTTGGAATTTCCCTGCGCCAAATTCCGGTATTCCTGCAAAACCTCATCCCCGATTTGGTCCGCCGCATCGGGATGGGAGCCTACAGCGGCATAAATCCAGTCAACGCGCCGGGCCAGGGCGCAGGCAGCCTGGGAGGAGGGCAAATCACAGCCGGGGTTCATGAGAAGCCCAATTCCCTGCTCCGGGAGCCGGGACAAGAGCTCCTCCCGGTCCAGGTCAAACCGGCGGTCATCCAGATGGGCATGGGTATCAAATAGCATGGTTTCCTCCCCTTAACTCAAAAAAACTCAATATATATCTTACTGCAAAAGTCGCCGCCCTGCAAGATGGAAAATTTTTCGCACTCTGGGTTTAGCTTCCGTAAAATCGGGCATACTGGTCTTCGGAGGTGCTTGAAATGAACAACGACAAGCAAAACCGGGGCTTTTGGCAAAGCCTCAAGGGAAAGGGCTACTACATAGCCCTGATCCTGTGTGCGGCAGCCATTGGGATCTCCGGCTATGTGTACTACCAATCCACCCAGAGCAAGACACCAGACAGTCTGGCGGCCAATGTGACCACGCCGTCAGATACCGCTCCCAAAACCACCAAGCCCGCTGGGCCTGACGGAGCGGGGGACGAGCTGGTGCCCGCCATCGGAACCACCCCGGGAAAGCAACCTACAGAATCCGGCGAAACCACAGCCCCCACCACCACGGAATCCACCGGCACCAAGCCAGCCAAGACCATGTGGCCGGTGGAAGGGGAGACCGCAGCAGCCTATGCCATGGACCGGTTGGCCTACAATGAAACCACACGGGACTGGCGGGTGCACAACGGCGTGGACCTGACGGCAACTGCTGGGACAGCGGTCAAAGCCGCCGCAGACGGTACCGTTTACACCGTGTACAGCGATGACCTCTTGGGAACCACTGTGGTAATCCGGCACTCCGGCGGCTATGTCACCACCTATTCCAGCCTGTCCGAAGAAACAGCCGTCGCAGCTGGAGACACCGTCTCCTGTGGCGACACCATCGGAACCGTGGGCAAAACGGCGTTGACCGAAAAAGCCCTGGAACCCCATGTCCACTTCTCCGTCACCTGCAACGACAAGGGCCTGGACCCGGCGGAGTTCGTAGGATAATTCCAATCTGCTCATTCCATCTTTTTCATTTTCTTCCTCTTGAAGGGGCGTCTATCGCCCCGGCGCACCGTCCGCGGAACAGCGGAACGCGCCTTTCCCCGGGGCAATTGCCTCGGGGTTTTTTTTGCCCTTGGCTTTCACTGCCGCAAAGAGTCCGGAGGCACTGCCGATGGCAAACGACTCCACAATTCCAGATGGTACAGCAAAGCTGACTCGTGGGGATTGGCAATCTATTGCGATTGATATGCATTTGGCAGACGATTGTTTCAGCGTTCCGTTTTGCTAAATTTCGCCGTTTCTCATTAGTCAGCCTTTGGCTGTCAGCTTTCCCCCGGGGAAAGCCAGGGGCGCTCCCGCGCCAGTGCAGAATCAAGGCATTCTATCAGCCTTAAGTCTGCAACATCGACCGTGTGCACCCCTACGAGGTGATACCGTGGTTCCCGGCTGTCCCCCAGTGCGTAGGATCGGCCTCCTGAAGCACCAGCGGTACGATACTCCCCGTCTGTAGCGCTTTGGCGAATCCCAATCTTCCCCGCAGGTCGCCGCGAGTTCGCACAAGCTTGCAGTGACCACCCTGGTCCTTCTGCGGTGCGTCCAGGAGACCGCACCCTACGTGGGCTCCACGCAACCAACGCCATGTGCCCTTGGGTAAAAGCATTCCCCGGCAAGCCGCATGGACATGTGCACCGTGCTGGTGCGCCGGTCTTTGCAGCCTGCCGGGGAAGAGGAAGTTAGAAAGTAGATCAAAGCTTATTTGTTCTGTGCCAGCTCCTTCAACGCGTCCTTGCGGCTGAAGTTGGCCCGGCCCTTTTCGTCAAAGCCCATGAATTTGACCCAAGTCATGTCGCCCAGCTTGAGGACATCTTCCACCTTGTCCACCCGGTAATTTTCCAGCTTGGAAATGTGGACCATGCCGTCATGGCCGGGTGCAATTTCCACAAACGCGCCAATGGGCAGGATGCGGACCACCTTGCCATAGTAGAGCTTGCCTACCTCCGGGACAAAGCAAATATCATCCACCATCTTCTTGGCGGCATAGGCAGCGGCGGAATCCACTGCGGAAATAAAGACGGAGCCGTCATCGTCAATGTCAATCTTGGCGCCGGTGTCGGTGCAAATCTTCTGGATGGTCTTACCGCCGGAGCCAATGACCTCCCGGATTTTATCCACAGGAATCTTCATGGAAATCATCTTGGGCGCGTACTCCGAAACCTCAGCCCGGGGCTCGGCGATGCAGGGGAGCATAATCTCGCTGAGGATTTCCAGCCGTGCCTTCCGGGTCCGCTCCAAAGCGTCGGCAATGATCTCCATGGTAAGTCCCTTGTTCTTCAGATCCATCTGAATGGCGGTAATGCCCTCGGTGGTACCGGCAACCTTGAAGTCCATCTCGCCGTGGAAGTCCTCCACCCCCTGAATATCGGTGAAGGTTCTCCACTCCCCAGTCTCCTGGTCGGAGATGAGGCCGCAGGAGATGCCAGCCACAGGCCGCTTAATGGGCACACCAGCGTCCATCAGAGCCAGGGTAGAGCCACAGATAGAGCCCTGGGAGGTGGAGCCATTGGAGGACAAAACCTCGGAAACCACACGGATGGCGTAGGGGAACTCCTCCACAGAGGGGATCACAGGCAGCAGCGCCTTCTCTGCCAGTGCGCCATGGCCAATCTCCCGGCGGGAGGTGGAGCGGGCCGCCTTGGCCTCGCCAGTAGAGAAAGCGGGGAAGTTATAGTGGTGAATATACCGCTTGGTTTCTTCCGGATAGATTGTATCCAGCTTCTGGGCGGCAGATAGGGTATTGAGGGTGCAGATGGACAACACCTGGGTCTGACCCCGGGTGAAGAGGCCGGAGCCATGAACCCGCGGCAGAACGCCCACCTCGGCAGCCAGAGGCCGGATTTCGTCCATACCACGTCCATCCACCCGTTTGCCTGCCAGGAGCCACTTCTTGACTACCTTTTTCTGCATTTTATACAGGCAAACCTCAATGTGAAGGTCGAAGTCCTCATACTTCTCGGCAAATTTCTCGGCAAAGTCCCGGCGGGCGGCAGTCAGCCGCTCCTCCCGGATGTTCTTGTCATCCGTGTCCAGCGCGTACTCGATTTGATCCATACCGTAGGCGCACAGCTCGTCCAGCAGGTCGTGGTTCACAGCGGCCTTCTCGAAGGTGAACTTGGGTTTCCCGATTTCAGCCACAATGCCGTTGATGAACTTGACGATTTCCATATTGGTCTCATGGGCAATGCGAATGCACTCCAACACAATGGACTCCGGAGATTCGTTGGCTTCCGTCTCGATCATAACCACCTTCTCAAAGGTGGATGCAATGGTCACAAAGCAACTGGCGGCTGCCCGCTCCTCTGCCGAGGGGTTCACCACGTATTCCCCGTTCACATATGCCACATTGGTGGTAGCCACAGGGCCGTTCCAGGGTACGTCGGAAGAGGCAATGGAAATGGACGCACCCAAAGAGGCCACGATTTCCACCGGATTGTCGTAATCATTGGCCAAAACGGTGCAGGTCACCACCACATCGTTGCGCAGCTCCTCGTCAAACAGGGGGCGCATAGGCCGGTCAATGAGGCGGGAGTTCAAAATGCCCCGCTCGGAAGGCTTGCCCTCCCGGCGGTTGAAGGAGCCGGGAATCCGGCCTACAGAATACAGCCGCTCCTCAAACTCAATGGTGAGCGGGAAGTAGTCAATGCCGGGCTTGGGATCGGGGGACGCGGTAACCGTGGTGAGCACCACAGTATCCCCATAGCGGCAGATGCACTCGGCGTTGGCCAGCTCTGCTACCTTACCGGTTTCCACAGTGAAGGCGCGGTTGCCGATTTGGGTTTCAAATACTCGATGGTTGGGGAAAGTCTTATGCGTAACCAATGAAAGTTACCTCCTGAAAGTAAATTTGGCTCTGTCCGGGAGGTTTAGCACTTGAAACCAACGCCGAAAATTTCGGCGGCGCTTTCAACTGCTAAATGTCTCCCGCCCAGAGGGAATGTGTTTAGAAAAAAGGGCGACAAAAGCCGCCCTTTTTTGACAAAATTATTTCCGGATGCCCAGCTTGGCAATCACCGCGCGGTAGCGGTTGATGTCCTTCTTGGCCAGGTAGTCCAGGAGATTCCGGCGCTTACCGACCATCATGAGGAGGCCCCGGCGGCTGTGGTTGTCATGCTTGTGAACCCGCAGGTGCTCGGTGAGCTCGTTGATGCGGGCGGTGAGAATGGCAACCTGGACCTCGGGAGAACCGGTGTCACCCTCATGGGTTGCATACTCGGCAATGACCTGGGTTTTCTTTTCTTTCTGAATCATGATGTTTTCCACCTTTCGATTGATTCCCCGGCAGCTAAGAATGGGCCAGTGGAACGCCAATGGCGGTATCCCGAAACTGAGCTGCGGGCGATAAACAGGATCTGGCGATAGCCAGCCTTTTTATTCTATCATGGAGTTCTTCAATTGTAAAGGAAAATTTTGAGATTTTCCCTCCTATGTTCCGCAAATTTATGGCATGCACCCTAAGTTTGCTCCGGATAGGTGAAAATTATTCCTCCGCCAGGTCCAGAACAATTTCTTTTGTGCTGGGATGCAGCTGCCGGTACGTCACGCCGGCGGAATCCAGCATCCGTTTGGAGGCCCGTGTAGCGGCAGTGCTTGCGTACTTATCCGACAGGTATAGCACCTCTTTGACGCCCGCCTGGATGATGGCTTTGGCGCATTCATTGCAGGGAAAGAGGGCCACATACAGCCGGCTCCCCCGCAAGTCCCGGCCGTTGGCATTTAAAATGGCGTTGAGTTCCGCGTGAACCACGTAGGGATATTTGGTTTCCTCTCCCTCCCGCTCCCAGGGATACTCGTCATCCGAGCAGCCATTGGGCAGACCGTTGTAGCCGGTGGAGATAATGATGTTGTCCGGGGATACAATGCAGGCCCCCACCTGGGTATTGGGGTCCTTGCTCCGTCGGGCGGCCAGCATGGCCACGCCCATGAAGTATTCATCCCACGTAATGTAATTTTCCCGTTTCATTCTGGATACGCCCCTTCCGTCAGCTGCTGAATTATCTGAAATTATAGCAGAATTCCCATTTTTCTGCAAGGTCTTTTCCGCAGCTTGCGATTTTTTCTCCCCCATGATATGATACTCTCATGTAAAAATACGGAGGTGTTCCCTTCTGAAAATTGGAAATTTAACCATTCCCGGCCACCTGGCCCTGGCGCCCATGGCCGGGGTGACGGACTGGGCGTTTCGAACCATATGCGCCCGAATGGGCGCCGGCCTCACAGTAACGGAGATGGTATCCTCCCGGGCCCTGGTGTACAGGGACCGGAAGAGCGCCGGGCTTCTGCGGAAAAACGAAGGTTCTGTGGTAGGAGCTCAGATTTTTGGCAATGATCCCGAAGTAATGGCCCAGGGGGCAGCCCTGGCCATGGAGATTTCCGGCTGTGACTTCATTGACATCAACATGGGCTGTCCCATGGCCAAGGTAGTCAGTAACGGCGACGGCTCTGCTCTCATGAAGGACATTCCTCTGGCCGCCCGGATTGTGGAAGCCGTGGCCCATGCTGTCCCGGTTCCCGTCACGGTGAAATGCCGGCTGGGCTGGGACCGGGGCAGCATCAACGTGGTAGAACTGGCCCAAGCGGTGGAGGCCGCCGGCGCCCAGGCCATTGCGGTCCATGGCCGGACCAGGACCATGCTCTATTCCGGTGTGGCAGACTGGGACACCATCCGGAAGGTCAAAGCCGCCGTCTCCATTCCGGTGATTGCCAATGGGGATGTTTTTTCCGGAGAGGCGGCGCTGCAATGCCAAAAGCGGTCTGGAGCGGATCTCATCATGCTGGGCCGGGGAGTCTTTGGGGATCCCTGGCTTTTTCAGGAGGTGGCCGCCGCCCTGGCCGGACAATCCACTCCACCCCGGCCACCCCTGGCCAGCCGGGTTGACACGGCGGTGGAGCAGTTTCGCCTGGCTGAGCAGGATAAAGGGGAGCACATTGCCTGCCTGGAAGCGCGCAAGCACTTTGCCTGGTACCTTCGGGGCGTACCCTACAGCGGCTATTATAAGGAGAAAATTTCCCACATTTCCACCATGGCAGACATCCTGGACATTGCTGCCGGTGTCAAGCGGGATTTGCGATAGTCCTTCCCGCCGGTCTTAGCCGGCCGGGAAGAGGAGCTCCGCAATCTGCACGGCGTTGGTGGCGGCGCCCTTGCGGATTTGATCCCCGCAGCACCAGAGGCACAGGCCCTTGGGGTCTGTAAGGTCCGGACGAATGCGTCCCACAAAAACCAGGTCCTGGTCTGAAGCTTCCAGAGGCATGGGATAATATCCCTCGTCTGCACGGTCCATCAGACGGCAGCCCGGTGCGGCAGCAATGGCCTCCCGCGCCTCTTCCACACAGATCGGCCGGTCAAACCGGAGGGTCGCCGAAATGGAGTGGCTGCGGATGACCGGAACCCGAACGCAGGTACACGAAACCGTCAAATCCGGTAGGTGGAGAAGCCTCCGACCTTCGTTTTGCATTTTCATTTCTTCGGAGGTATAGCCCTCATATTGGGTTCCTCCAATTTGGGGAATCAGATTATACGCAATCTGATGGGGGAATGCCGAAACAGTGGGCGTTCGCCCCGCCTCCAGGGCAGAAATCTGGTCATGTAGCTCTCCAATTCCAGCTACGCCAGCCCCGGAAACTGCCTGATAGGTGCTGGCCACCATACTCCGGATGGGTGAAAGCCGGTTGAGCGCGGCGATGGCGGTCACGGTGATGATGGTGGAGCAGTTGGGATTGGCCACAATCCCGGTATGGAGAGCGGCATCCTGGGGATTGACCTCCGGCACCACCAGGGGGACGGTGGGGTCCATACGGAAGGCGCTGGAATTGTCCACAAACACAGCTCCTGCAGCCCGGATGGCCGGAGCAAAGCGTACGGCGACTTCATTTTCCGCCGCCCCCAGCACCAGGTCCACCCCCTGGAACGCCGCCTCATTGGCCTCTTCAATGGGGATGTTTTGGCCGCGGAACGTCACGGTTTTTCCTGCGCTCCGGGTGCTGGCCAGAAGCTTCAGCCTCCCCACCGGGAAGTTCCGCTCCTCCAGACGCTTCCTCATCTCCTGTCCCACGGCGCCGGTTGCACCCAAAATGGCTACGGTGTATTCCTTCATAGCAATCCATATCCTTTCTCTGCCAAAGGCAAAATCGTTTTAATTGATTGTTCGGTAGTAGTGGGCTCACAAAAAGCGGCAGCCCGCCTCCATAAGCCGGTGTAACGCCTCGTTGGCCTCTTCATCGGAAAAGAGCTCGCCCCATTGGGGCTTCAAGGCCAACGCTTCCAGGCTCAGCTCCCACTTCCCCATGCGGGCCAATTGGTCGAAGCCATCACTGCAGCGGCGTCCTGTCAGAATGCGGTGGGCAGCTGCGCAAGGGCCCATTCGGCTTGCCAACTCCCGCATTCGGACCGTGGGAATGTCCAGAAGATCCATTTGCGTCCAGCAGGCCTCCCAGGCCCGGCCAAATCGTTTTTCTTTTGTCTCCATATCTACACCTCTGCCCGTTTGTCTTCCATATATTATACGATGGAACCGGGTGATTTTCCATCGCATTTTTTGCGGTTTGCTTTGCATTCCGTGCGTTTTTCCACTGCGCCCCCGATGCATTTGCATCCATCTGCCGGTTCCGTGGCCATGCTGCATCGGCGCGCAGTGGATTTATTTTTTACCTTGCCTGTTTACGAAGGCTCTTTTTTGTTGTACAATAACGGAAACGGAGGTGGGAGTATGCATTGCCTGAAATGTGGCACGGAAATAGAAGCTCCCCAGGTGTTCTGCGACCGGTGCCTGGTGGACATGAAGAACCATCCTGTTTCACGTGAAACACCCGTGGTCATTCCCAAGCGTCCGGCCGTGGATCTGGAGCGGCGGGGGAAGCGGCCTGTAAAGCCACAGAAGGTGGAGGAGCTCCTGGCTGTCATGCGCAAACGGCAACGGCGGCTGGTGCAAATCTGTGTGGTTTTATCTTGCATTTGCCTGGTTCTGTTGGCTCTGCTGCTTTTTTTGCCCTCTTACGGCTCTGCTAACCCAACCATCGGGCAAAACTATGTGACAAACGTCACGCAACCCAGCCGATGACGCCTGCTGTTTCACGTGAAACAAAACCGTTGCAATTCGGGGCGTCTGTGCTATAATAACGCAAGTACGACGGAACGGAAACGAGACGGAAAGGAGGCCTGGGATGGGCCGCATCATTGCCATTGTCAATCAAAAAGGCGGCGTTGGAAAAACCACAACCGCAGTCAATCTGACAGCAGCGCTCACCGAGCGGGGGAAGCGGACTCTCCTGTGCGATTTTGACCCCCAGGCCAACGCCACCTCCGGCCTGGGGGCGGATAAGCGCCGGATCGGGAAGACGGTCTACGACGCTCTCATCAACGGAACAGCCCCGGAGCAGTGCCTGCTGGAGACCAAATTTGGCTGGCTATTGCCCTCCAGCAGTTCCCTGGCCGGGGCCGGGGTGGAGCTCATTGGGGCCCAGGATCGGGAGCACCAGCTCCGCCGGGTGCTGGAGCCGCTCAAAGAGAAATTTGATTACATATTCGTAGACTGTCCGCCCTCCCTGGAGCTGCTGACCCTCAACGGCCTGTGTGCAGCAGACGGGATTTTGGTGCCGGTACAGTGCGAATACTACGCCCTGGAGGGGCTGAGCGATTTGATGGCTACCCTGCGGGCCGTAAAGCGCCGGGTAAATCCGGCGTTGGACATCTATGGGGTGGTTTTAACCATGTATGACGGCAGAACCAATTTCTCCGCCCAGGTGGCCCAGGAGGTCCGGCGTCATTTCCCCGGGAAGGTGTTTCACACCATGGTCCCCCGCAATGTGCGCTTAGCGGAGGCACCCAGCCACGGCCTGCCTGTGGGGGCCTACGACCGCTTTAGCCGTGGGGCAGTGGCTTACGGGGCGCTGGCCGATGAAATTGTGGAGAAAGGATGAATGCCATGGCCCAACAAAAGGGGCTGGGCAGAGGCCTGGGTGCCCTGCTTGGCGACTACAATCAGGCCCCGGAGGGGGACGGAACCCTCCGCCTGCTGCCCCTGCAGCGGGTGGAGCCAAACCCGGATCAACCCCGCCGGGATTTTAATGAAGAGGAGCTACAGGCCTTAGCGGACTCCATTGCCACCCATGGCATGTTGCAGCCCCTGACTGTGCGGGAAATCTCAGGTTCTGAATACTACCAGATCATTGCCGGAGAACGACGCTGGCGGGCAGCCCGGCTGGCTGGCCTCACGGAGGTCCCCGCCTTGGTGGTGGAGGCGGATGACCGGAAAGCCATGGAGCTGGCCCTCATAGAAAACCTCCAGCGTCAGGATTTGAATCCTGTGGAAGAGGCCCTGGGATATCAGAGTCTTCTCTCCGATTACGGCCTGACCCAGGAGGAGGCAGCCCAGCGGGTGGGAAAGTCCCGTCCCGCCGTGGCCAATGCCCTGCGACTGCTGAACTTAGACGAGGACCTGCTGGCGCTGGTTCGGTCCTGTAAACTGAGTCCCGGCCACGCCCGCGCGGTTTTAAGCGTCAAAGACCCCAAAAAGCAGCGGGAGGCAGCCCAGAAGATCGCAGCGCTAGACCTGTCCGTCCGCCAGGCGGAAGCCCTGTGCCGGACACTGTGCCGGGAACCCAAGCCGGAGCCCCCTACGCAGGCGCTCCAGGTGAACTATGTGGCGGAGTGTGAAAAAACCCTGTCACACCATCTGGGTCGCGGCGTCAAAATTATCAGCGGCAAACGGAAGGGCCGGTTTGAGCTGGAATTTTATGGCCCGGAAGATTTACAGCGGCTCTATGAAGCCCTGCAAGCCCTGCCAAAGGAGATGGGGAACAAACCATGAAAAAGCAGCCAGAGAAAAAACCGGCCAAATCCGGCCACGAGCTATTGGAAAAAATGGGCCAGCTGATCGAGGAGCAACCGGAGGCCAGCGCGCCCCCCGCCCAGGAGCCACCTGGGGAAAAACCCACATCCCCCAACCGCAATCGGGCTCTCATGACTTACATCGCCTTTCTGTTTGGCGTGGCGTTTGTTTTGGTACTGCTCTCCTTCCTGATTCAGCAAAAGGACTCCCGGCAAACCATTTCGGAGCTAAACCAAAACGCCAACAGCGCTTTGTCCCGGGCAGAGCAGCTTCAGGACAACAACCGGGAGCTGCTGGAGGCCAACCAGGCCCTTCAGGACCAGGTGGTACAGCTCCAGGCTGACCTGGACGAGACAAGCAAGAATTACAGCCAGCTGGAAGAGACCCACACATCGCTCCAGGAGAGCCATGCGGCCCTACAAGCCCAATGCACAAAGCAGGAGCAACAGGTCCAGGCTTATGAGCTGCTGCTGTCTGCGCAGCGGGCTTTAGATCAGGAAGATACCGAGGAATTTCTGACCGCCATGAAGGATCTGAAGCCTTTGGCAGAAAATTTAGATGCAGAAGGCAAGACCCTGTATCAGGAGCTACTCCCCCTGGCGGTGGAGCCCCAGGAAAATACCAGGGAAACTAACCCATGAGGTGAATTATCATGTTGGATATCAAACGGATCAAAGAAGCCCCGGAGGCGGTAAAAGCGGGTCTGCGGGCCAAAGAAGTGAACTGTGATGAGGCGGTGGACCGGATTTTGGAGCTAGACGCCCAGCGCCGGGCGCTAATTGTGGAGACGGAGACCAAAAAGGCCGAGCAAAACCGGATCTCCAAGGAAATCCCCCGGCTGAAAAAGGCCGGGCAAGATGTCACCCCCATTTTCCGTGAGATGGCAGAGCTGAAAACCGCCATTGCCGCCGCCGCAGAAAAGCTGGATGCAGTAGAAGTGGAATACCACAACCTGATGCTCAGTCTTCCCAACCTGCCGGACCCAGATCTGGTCCCCGGTGGCAAAGAGCACAACGAGCCCCTGCGGTATTATGGTGAGCCCCATCACTTTGATTTTACCCCCAAACACCACGTGGACCTGTGCCTGGATCTGGGTCTCATTGACTATGATCGGGGGACGAAGCTGGCCGGCTCCGGGTTCTGGATTTACAAGGGAATGGGCGCCCGGCTGGAGTGGGCCCTGCTCAACTATTTCATAGATGCCCATGTGGCTGATGGCTATGAGTTTATTTTGCCGCCTCACATGCTGGAGTACCAATGCGGCGAGACGGCCGGGCAGTTCCCCAAGTTTGCTGACGAAGTCTATAAGATCGCCAACCCTACAGACGACCGGGTCCATTATATGCTCCCCACAGCGGAAGCAGCCCTGGCCAGCGTATACCGGGGTGAGATTCTGCCGGAGGCTGAGCTGCCAAGAAAGTTCTTCGCCTATACCCCCTGCTTCCGCCGGGAGGCCGGCAGCCATCGGGCGGAAGAACGGGGCATGGTGCGGGGCCACCAGTTCAACAAGGTGGAAATGTTTCAGTACACCCGTCCCGAAGACTCTGATCAGGCTTTTGAAGAGTTGGTGGGCAAGGCAGAGCGGCTGGTGCGGGACCTGGGCTTCCATTTCCGCACGGTGAAGCTGGCTGCCGGCGACTGTTCCGCCTCTATGGCACGGACCTATGACATTGAGATTCAAATTCCCTCCATGAATGGCTATAAAGAGGTTTCCTCCGTGTCCAATGCCCGGGACTATCAGGCCCGCCGGGGCAACATCCGCTTCCGCCGGGAAGCCACGGGTAAGCCTGAATTTGTCCACACCCTCAATGGCTCCGGCCTGGCCACCTCCCGCATTTTCCCCGCCATGGTAGAACAAAACCAGCGGGCCGATGGCTCCGTGGTGGTACCGGAAGTGCTAAGAAAATACTTGGGTGGAATTGAGATCATTGAAAAGAAATAGACATGCAAACGCCTTGGCGCTCCGCAAAGCTGGACTTGCGAAGCGCCAACTTTTACCTGGCGGATGTCGGATCTGCCGTCAACACACAGCACCAAGGAGGAACATGATGTTTCAAAGAATATCCAGTCTGATACTGCTCTTCTGTCTCACAGCCGCGTTGCTTCCCCATGGGAATGCCGCAGCTGCCAATCAAAAACCAGAATACTTTGCCAACAGCGATGTGGAAGCATATATAGAGGAATACCTCTACGGTATGGACGAAGAGCAGGGTAATCGCCTGTATCGGGAGAGCCGGGAGCACTCCGGCAGGGTGTACCTCACAGAAGCGTCTGTGCTGCAAATTTGCTCCGCCGGGCAGAGGCTCTTCGCACTTACCCGGGAATCCGGCAAATCTGTCATCTCTTGTCTGGACTTGGAGACCTGGCAATGGAGCCGGGTGACGGAGACCATTGCGGAAATTTCCAGATTTTCAGTGGCAGGCAGCCGCCTGTATTATCTGGCTGACGAAGCCATCTTTTACCGGGATCTGGATACCGGACATTCCAGTGCGCTGCTACGCCGGGAGGGACTGTCCCGCTTCTGGCTGGCCGGGCCAGAGCTGGTGGATTATATGCTGGCAGATGGGAATGTCGTCTACCGGTACCACACCACCACCGGTGAAATTACCAGCTACACCAATCCAAAAAGCGCCCTGAAAACCAGCTCTTCTGTTTCAGTCCAAAGGGAACATGCAGAAACACGCCTCACCCTGGACCAGTTGAAGGAGAAGTTTCCGGACGGAATGTACTGGAATCATGTGGGTAGCCCCGATCCGAACCCAGACGGATACACGCAGTTCCCCTGCGATGAATGCGAGCGCCCTTATGGCTGCCGGGATTGTACACAGAAGGCAGATTGCACCTGCAACTCATTTCTAGGGGCCTGGCAATGCGTAGGATTTGTCAAAAAGTTGGCCTATGATTACTATGGCACCAACACCAGAGACTGGACGGAGTTCTATGACCTGGACCAGCTCCAGGCAGGAGACGTGATCCGCTTTCGGAACGACACCCATAGCATTTGGGTCACAGCAGTGGACGGAGACACCGTCACCTATGCCGACTGCAACTTCACAGGAAAGTGCCAAATCCGCTGGGATGGTCAGCTTTCCAAGACCACCATCCAAGAGTCTCTGTCCTATATCCTCTCGCCAGATCAGGTAACACCCGCACCGGACCCCAATCCTGAGCCAGACCCAGATCCCAGCCCCTTTGCGGACGTGAAGGCAGACCAATTTTATTACACGCCTGTACTCTGGGCTTTGGAAAACGGCATTACGTTGGGAGTAGATGCCACCCACTTCAAACCCAATGACAGCTGCACCCGGGGCCAGGTCGTGACCTTTCTCTGGCGGGCAGCCGGCTGTCCGGCCCCTGCCGGGACAGAATGTCCCTTCGGGGACGTAGTTCCCGATCAGTACTGCTATCAGGCGGTCCTGTGGGCCTACGAAAACGAAATTGCTCTCGGGGTGAGCGGCAACCTCTTTAACCCGGAGGGAACCGTCACACGCGGGCAGGTTGTCACCTTCCTCTGGCGCGCCATGGGGCAGCCGCCGGCAGAGACGGAAAACCCCTTCCAGGACATTTCTGAGGATCGGTTCTATTACAGCGCCGTCCTCTGGGCTGTGCAAAGCGGGATTACCAACGGCATGGAGGCCGGGCAATTTAAGCCGGAGGACAACTGCACCCGGGGCCAGGTGGTGACTTTCCTACACCGGAATTACGGATGACATGGTCCAAATCAGCCTGAGTTGCACCTGCTATAAAAGGCAATCACTTTGACTTGCCCTCTTTTGTAGCAGGCCCACCCCCTGTTTTTGTTTCAGGGCAGCAGCATATCCTTTTTTCGGGTCCAAGTGCACCCATCACTGGCGCGGAATCGCCCTGCCTTCCCCCGGAGGCAAGAGCGCTCCCGCGCCAGTACGGAAACAGGAAATGCTGCCGCCCTGGTTTTTGTTTTAGAGCTTCTTGAAAAATGTCTCATATAACGGTATAATGGCAGAAAGGACCAAAGTATGGAAAGAGGGCAGACGATTATGAGACATTTTTTTGCTTTTTTCATCCTCGCAGCTGTGCTGTGTGGCCTCACCTCTGGCCACGCCGGAGCTTCCAGCCCTGCGCCAGTGGTGACGGATAACGCAGGAGATCACAACTATGAGGGAAACACCGCCCGGCCAGTACGTTCCTACCTGATGGCAGGCAATGGCAGCTTCATGACGCGGGTGGAATACACTGGGGATCGGATCACCGTAGAATCCTACAACGAGACGGGGCAAATTCTGTCCCAGCAGGACCTGGCGGTAGAGTTGCCTCTGTTTGGCGGCTTTTACTCTGGAGACCAATACAATTTCTTCGTCTTTGGCCAAGAAAATCCGGAGGAAGACGATGGCAGGGAAGTCATCCGGGTGGTCCGTTATACCAAGGACTGGAGGCGGCTGGATGACGCCCGTCTGACAGGGGCCAATACGGTAACGCCCTTTCACGCCGGGAGTCTCTGTATGGTACAGTGTGGAGATATGCTGTACATCCGTACCAGTCACAAAATGTATCAGAATCCAAGCGACGGACTGAACCACCAGGCCAACCTCACCTTTTGTGTGCAGATTTCCACCATGGAGGTGACGGACCGGCACACCGCTGTCAGCCGTTTCGGCTTTGGATATGTGAGTCACTCCTTCAACCAGTTTCTGGCACTGCGGGGCACCACCCTCCTGGCAGCAGACCACGGAGACGCCTATCCCCGGGCAGTGGTGCTGTCCCGCTGCGCCCGGCCAGGCGGGGAGAAGACCTTCTCCGGCTATGCGGATATGGTGGAAGTCCTCCCCATTTCCGGAGAAACCGGAGACAATCGTACGGGCCTTAGCCTGGGCGGGTTGGCGGCAACCTCCTCGGCCTACCTGGTTGCAGGCTGCTCCGTGGCGCAGAACGAGGAAAGCGCCTTCGGTGGCGTCCGGAACATCTTTGTCACCAGCACCCCGGCGCAAAATTTCACCCAGTCCGCCACAGAACTCCGTTGGATAACGTCCTTTGAAGACAGCCAGCCCGCGGGCGCCTCCAATCCCTATCTGGTCAAACTGGGGGAGGACCGGCTGCTTCTGCTCTGGGAGGCCCAGGAGGAGCTGCAGTTCGGCTTCCTGGATGGTTCCGGAAAACTGGTGGGGAATATCTACCATGGCAGCGGCAGATTGTCCGATTGTCAGCCGGTAATATTGGAGGGCTCTGTCTGGTGGTACTGCACCGCCAAAAGCGGGCCGGTGTTTTACCGGCTGGACCCCAAAACCGGTGGACTGGAGTGCCTGAACGGGTCCGTTTCCGTAACTCTGGACCCAAACGGCGGCACAGTCAGCCCTTCCATAGTGTCCGTCACGTATGGCGCATCCTATGGTCCCCTGCCGGATCCGGTTCGCCTGGACTACGCCTTTGCAGGCTGGTACCTGGACCAAGGCGGGACGAAGCTCCGGGTGACGGAGGATACCCAGGTGACAATCGGCAGGGACCATACCCTCTACGCTCAGTGGACCCCAGCCCCTCACACCCATGATTACAAAGCTGACGTGACGCCCCCAAGCTGTACAGAAGAGGGCTATACCACCTACACCTGTACCTTCTGCGGCCATTCCTATCGGGATACCTACACCCCGGCCCTGGGCCACAGCCTGGGACCGGCAGTCTGCAAGCAAGAACCCACCTGTACAGATCCAGGATTGCAGGAGCGCGCCTGTATCCGCTGCGGCCACAGTCAGCCGGAGACCATAGCACCTCTGGGGCATGCCTACGATCAGGGCATCGTGGCTCAGGAGCCCACCTGTACCAGTCCCGGCACCACCGTCTATACATGCACCCGGTGCGGCATCCGAGAAACCCAAGCCATTTCTCCTTTACCTCACCAATATGGGGAACTGGTCACACCCCCCACCTGTACCGAGGAGGGCTACACCACCCACACCTGCTCTGTCTGCGGAAACTCCTATGTGGACTGTTATGTAAACCCCAGAGGCCACAGCTGGGACAAAGGCAGGGTGACCACACCGCCCACACCGGCCAAACCCGGTGTAAAGACCTATGTCTGCACCCGGTGCAACGAAAACCGGACCGAATCCATTGGTCCCTGGCCAAACCCTTTTGTGGACGTTGAAGAAGGACGGTACTATTATACGCCGGTCCTGTGGGCTGTCTATGCCGGGGTTGCTTCCGGCATAGACCGTACCCACTTTATGCCGGAGCAAACCTGCACCCGGGGGCAGGTAGTGACCTTCCTGTGGCGTGCCAAGGGATGCCCAGCCCCGGAATCGGCCCAGTGCCCCTTCCTGGATGTGACCCCCAAGCGGTATTACTATGATGCGGTGTTGTGGGCAGCAGAACAAGGCATCACCGCCGGCGTAGACGCCACCCACTTCAACCCCGAGGGAGTCGTAACCCGGGGGCAGCTGGTAACCTTCCTGTGGCGCGCCGGAGGCTGCCCCGCTGTGTCCGGCAGAAATCCATTCGTGGATGTGACGCAGGACCGATTCTACTATGACGCCGTGTTGTGGGCCGCTGCCAGGGGAATTACCCTGGGGATTGATGCCACCCATTTTATGCCCAATCGAAGCTGCACCCGGGGGCAGGTCGCCACCTTCCTCTTCCGGGAGTCGGAAGGATAATTTGGCACCTGTTGGCATTTCAGAAAGGGGCAATGGCAACGTGCACGTTTTATCAGAGGTCCTTGCTAATATCAGGGTCCCCTTTTTCCCCTTGTGGCCCATCGGGTTCATTTTTCCCTTTTGAAGGCCATCCGGACCAGGCAGAAGCAGGGAACATACAGGCCTTGGCCAGTTGCCGCCGGGATATGTCTGCCGCTTTCCCTTTTGGGCGCCATTGCAGTCAGTGACATGCCCTCTGCCTAACTGAAGAGGGCTAAAAGCAGCATGTGCAAAGGGTAAAACCAATAAAACCCATACCGACCCAGGGGCCGCCGGGAGCTCCGGCGGCCCCGGTAGACCG
>OFMD01000499.1_pt1 | contig 31126 bp, 25 predicted proteins | sample 1541211 | NCBI WGS metagenome assembly OFMD01 (sample SAMN04209231, study PRJEB22552) | human gut metagenome | biome: gut; material: feces | host: Homo sapiens | place: USA: Oklahoma | reverse complement strand
ATTTGCGAAAACCCGAAGCATAAGCAGAGACAAGGTTAATAGGAGGTGCTCTGAATAGTATGGCACGTATTGCTGGTATTGACCTGCCCCGCGAAAAAAGAATTGAAATTGGTCTCACGTATATCTACGGCATTGGACGCACCAGCGCCAAGGAGATCCTGGCAAAGGCCGGTATTGATCCCGACACCCGTGTGAAGAACCTGACCGAGGACCAGGAGGCCGCTCTGCGTGAAGTGATTGACCATCACTACACCATCGAGGGTGATCTCCGCCGTGAGGTTGCAATGAACATCAAGCGGCTCACCGAGATTGGCTGCTACCGGGGTGTGCGGCATCGCCGCGGCCTGCCTGTGCATGGCCAGCGGACCAAGACCAACGCCCGCACCCGGAAGGGCCCGAAGAAGACCATCGCCAATAAGAAGAAGTAAAGGAGGGATATGTTATGGCCAAAGTAAACGCAAAGAAAGTTGTGAAGCGCCGCAGAGAGCGCAAGAATGTGGAGAAGGGCGCTGCGCATATCCGCTCTTCCTTCAATAACACCATGGTGACCATTACCGACCTGAATGGCAACGCTCTGTCCTGGGCCTCCTCAGGCGGTCTGGGCTTCCGTGGTTCCAAGAAATCCACCCCCTTCGCCGCCCAGATGGCCGCCGAGACTGCCGCCAAGGCAGCCATGGAGCACGGCCTCAAGACGGTGGAGGTTTACGTCAAGGGTCCCGGTCAGGGACGTGAGGCCGCCATCCGCGCCCTGCAGTCCGCCGGACTGGAAGTCGTCATGATCAAGGACGTCACCCCCATTCCCCACAATGGCTGCCGTCCGCCCAAGAGACGTCGCGTCTAATTCGCAATAGGAGGAATTTGAGTTATGGCTAAAAATATGCAGCCTGTCCTGAAGCGTTGCAGAACTCTGGGTGTTTCTCCTGCCGCAATGGGTTATTCCAAGACTTCCAACAAGAACCCCGGCGGGCAGAGAAGAGCCAAGAAGTCCGAGTATGCCATGCAGCTGACGGAGAAGCAGAAGGTCAAGTTTGTCTATGGTATGCAGGAGAGACAGTTCCGGAGCTACTATGAGAAGGCATCCCGGGCAGAAGGCAATACCGGTGAGGTGCTGCTGAGCATGCTGGAGCGCCGCCTGGACAACGTGGTGTATCGTCTGGGCTATGCTTCCACCCGCCGGGAGGCCCGGCAGCTGGTGAACCATGGCCACTTTACCGTCAATGGCAAGCGGGTCAACATTCCCTCCTTCCTGGTGAAGGTGGGTGACCTGGTGGCCGTTTGCGAGGCCAGCGTTTCCAAGCCCCGCTTTAAGAAGATGAAAGAAGACGACGCCTTTGTCGCCGCCCCCAAGTGGCTGGATCGGGATAAGAACACCCTCCAGGGCAAGGTCGTTGCAATTCCTACCAAGGAAGACATCGACTTCGAGATCGCCGAGCACCTGATCGTCGAGTTGTACTCCAAGTAATGATTTGCCCTCGTTGATTGGTAAGCTGAATGAAACGGGGCTTCGGCCCCGCAGGTGAAAAGGAGGGTATTTTATTCATGGTAGAAATTGAAAAGCCGCGCATTGTGTGCATGGATTCTCCCGACGATGTCTCGTATGGCAAGTACGTGGTGGAGCCCCTGGAGAGGGGCTACGGCACGACCTTGGGCAACTCCCTGAGACGGATCCTGCTGTCCTCACTGCCCGGCACGGCTGCGACCTCCATCAAGATCGCCGGCGTCCAGCATGAGTTCTCCACCATTCCCGGTGTTAAGGAAGATGTGACGGAGATTGTCCTCAATGTGAAGCGCATTGTAGCAAAGCTCCACTGCCAGGGTGTCAAGACCGTATACATCGACGCCACGGGCCCCTGTGAGGTAACCGCCGGGGATATTAAGGCCGATGGTGAGGTGGAGGTCCTGAATCCGGACCTGCATATCTGTACCCTGGGCCCGGATGCAACCCTCAATATGGAGATTACCATGAGCCACGGGCGCGGCTATGTCTCCGCCGACCGCAACAAGACGCCGCAGACTGTGATTGGCGTCATCCCCATTGACTCCATCTACACGCCTGTCTTCAAGGTGAACTACACCGTGGAGAACACCCGTGTGGGCAATATGACCGACTATGACAAACTGACGTTGGAAGTCTGGACCGATTCCACCATCTCCGCCCGGGATGCGGTGTCCCTGGGCGCCAAGATTCTGTCCGACCACCTGAGCCTCTTTACAAACCTGTCGGAGACCGTTGCCAACGCCTCCACTGTGGTGGAGAAGCCGGAGTCCAGCACCAACAAGGTGCTGCAGATGACCATTGATGAGCTGGACCTGTCTGTCCGCAGCTTCAACTGCCTGAAGCGGGCCAACATCAACACCGTGGAGGATCTCATCTCCAAGACCGGTGAGGATATGATGAAGGTCCGGAACATGGGCAAGAAGTCCCTGGATGAGGTCCAGAAGAAGCTGGAGATGATGGGCCTGTCCCTGGCCAGTGAAGAATCCGGCAACAATAACTAATACCTTGTGATGTAAGGAGGAAACGTGCATGTTCGGTACTCGCAAGCTGGGCAGAACCAGCGACCAGAGAAAAGCGATGCTGCGGCAGATGACCACTGACCTGCTGGAGAAGGGCAAGATCGAGACTACCTTCTACCGGGCCAAGGAAGTGCAGCCCGTGGTTGAGAAAATGATCACCCTGGGCAAGAAGGGCAACCTGGCTGCCTACCGGCGGGCCATGGGCTTTGTCACCAAGGAAGACGTGGTGAACAAGCTCTTTAAGGAAGTTGCCCCCAAGTATGCCGACCGGAATGGTGGTTACACCAGAGTGACCCGCTTGGGACCCCGCCGCGGTGACGCCGCTGAGATGGCTGTCATTGAGCTGGTTTGATCCCACCCCGGCAATTTTTGCAACAAATGCCCCCCTTCCGGCAAGCTCCGGAGGGGGGAATTTTTTAAAACCAAGGAGGAAAGCCCATGTCCAGCTACGTAACCAGGAAAACGCCAGGGGATACGACCTGGTTTACCCACGACCGCTTTGGCATGTTCATCCACTGGGGCTTGTACGCCATGCCCGCCCGCCACGAATGGGTAAAGACTCGGGAGCGGATGACCGATGATCACTATGACCGATACTTCCGCCATTTTGACCCGGATCTGTATGACCCCCGGCAGTGGGCGCGCATGGCCAAGGCGGCTGGCATGAAGTATGCTGTTATGACGGCGAAGCACCATGAGGGCTTTTGCATGTTCGACTCTCAGTACACCGACTATCGATGCACCAATACACCGGCAGGCCGGGACCTCATCCGGGAGTATGTGGAGGCGTTTCGGGCAGAGGGGCTCCGGGTGGGCTTTTATTATTCCCTCATTGACTGGCATCATCCGGACTTCACCGTGGACATGCTCCATCCCCGCCGGGATGACCCGGAGGCCCAAAGCCTGAACCAGGGGCGGGACATGAAGCGCTATGCCCAGTATATGCGGGCTCAGGTGACGGAGCTTTTGACGAATTACGGGAAAATTGACATCCTCTGGTTCGACTTCTCCTATTCGGACAACCACGACGGCGCTCCCTGGATGCGGGGGAAGGGGAAGGAGGACTGGGAGGCAGAGGAGCTGATCGCCCTGGCCCGCCGCTTGGCTCCGGATATTCTCATTGACAACCGGACAGAAGTGGACGGGGACATCTGGACCCCGGAGCAATATCAGCCCAAGACCTGGGTCCGGCATCCGGAAAGCGGCGAGCTGGTCACCTGGGAGGCCTGCCAGACCTTCTCCGGCTCCTGGGGCTATTACCGGGATGAGATGACCTGGAAATCTCCGGAGATGTTGATTCGGATGCTGGTGGAGACGGTGTCTCTGGGCGGGAACCTTCTCATGAATGTGGGCCCCACCGCCCGTGGGTACCTGGACAGCCGGGCACAGGAGGCCCTGGAGGTTTACGCCCGGTGGATGCAATACAACAGCCGCTCCATTTATGGCTGCACCATGGCCGAGCCCCAGTTCCAGGCCCCCCAGGATTGCCGCTTCACGCAAAGCGTTGATGGTAAACGACTGTATCTGCATCTCTTTGCCTACCCCTTCGCCTACCTGGAGCTCCACGGCCTGGCAGGGAAGGTGGACTACGTCCAATTCCTCCACGATGCCAGTGAAGTCCGCTTCACAGAGGGCAAGGTGGATCATTTCTCCCTGGGCGCGACCCAGGCCAAGGACCTGCTGGTTCTGGAGCTGCCACCGGTGAAACCAGATGTTCTGGTGCCGGTGCTGGAGATTTTCTTGAAGGAATGACAGAGGAGCATTTCCCCCACACACCCATGTATGCACTGGCGCGGCAACGCCCAACCTCCCCCTGGGGAAGCCAGAGGCGCTTCCGCGCCAGTGCGGAAAAAGTAAATGCAGCTGCCCCGAATGCGTCTGGAACAGGGATTGATTTTAGGCGGAAAATCTGGTATCCTGAAAAGGCCGCCTCCAGGCGGACTGATGTTTACTACCACGCGCAGCCTTGCGCAGAATAGAAGGGAACCATGAACGAAAAAGGAATTGGAGAACTCCGCCGCCGTTTCCGGCCGGATAAGACCAGCGTCACCCACATCCGGGGATGCTATGTAAACGAAAAGGGAGAGATCGTCTCGGAATTCACCCAGGCTCTGAGCCTCATGACAGAGGACGAGGCGGAGAAGATGCTGGCTCTGCTGAGAAAAGCCCTGTCCGGTAGCTTGGGGAAGAATCTGGTGGACCTCTCCTTCACCACCGCCCAGGTCCAGGACAGCCCGGAGCACCGGCTCCTGACGGCCCTTCGGGACGGGGAGGAGGAGGCCATCCACAGCTTCTACGAGAAGGTGGCCGCCTCGTTACATATGGAAAGCAGCTACCTGATTCTCTTGGCACAGGACGCCTATGACGTGCCCTTCCGGGGCAAGGACGGCCAGGAGCTGGAGGACGGCTCCGACACCGTCTTCCGCTATGTTCTGTGCAGCATCTGCCCGGTGAAGCTGGCGAAACCGGCCCTGACATATTACGTAACAGCAGGGGAGTTTCACAACCGGGCCTCGGATTGGCTGGTGGGGATGCCGGAAGTGGGCTTTCTGTTCCCAGCCTTTGAGGACCGGGCCACCAACCTTTACGGCGCCCTGCTGTACACCCGGAACATTGGGGAGAGTCGGGAGGAATTTGTGGACGCGGTGTTCCACCTGGCGGCCCCCATGCCCGCAGCCCAGCAGCGGGAGGCGTTTCAGGGCCTTCTTACCGGGGCCCTGGGGGAGGACTGCTCCTTTGATACGGTCCAGGCGGTCCAGGGGCAGCTGTGCGCCATGATTCAGGAGCACAAGGAGAGCAAGGAGCCGGAGCCTCTCACCATCACCAAGGGGACGGTGAAGGGGGTCCTGGCCTCCTGCGGCGTGTCCCAGGACCACGTGGAGGCCTTTGACGGCCAGTATGACGAGGCATTCGGGGCGGATACGGACCTCAGCCCCCGGAATCTGGTGGACCCCAAGCTCCTGGAAGTGAAGACGCCCGACGTCACCATCCGGGTCAGCCCGGAGCGTAGCGACCTGGTGGAAACCCGGGTCCTGGGGGGCGTCAAGTATATTCTGATCCGTGCTGACGAGGGTGTGGAGCTCAATGGGGTGAACATCCAGATCGGCGATTGACGAAATCGGTAAGAGGCTACCTACCGTAGGGCGCAGCATCCCTGCAGTGCCACGAAGCGCCCTGGTTTCCTCCTGAGGTATAGGGGGCGTCCAGGAGGCCGCACCCTACAAGGACTCCGCATCACCAAAGCCTGGAAAGTCCAGTATGGCTGTGTGCCTATGCCCCAGGGGAAGGCAGGGGCTTCCCTTTTGTGCCGGCCTGCATGGCCCCCCACAAGATGTGGAGGGGAACCAAAAAAGGCCGGCTTTTTTGTCATTTCTTCGGGTTTGCCTGGGTTGTGCCCCAGGCGGGATTGTGGTATAATGGGAGGCCAAAGGACGAGATTTGTTGAAGCGATGGGTTTTCACCGGGTCATTCCCTCTGCCGGAATGACCGGTTTTTCACCTGCGGAGGATTGCCATGAACACCAAGGACCTGACCCTGTCTCAAACTGAAATTCACAAGCTGCTTTCCGCCGGGAGCGGGGATGCGGCCCTGTTGCACCTGTACCTCCAGTGCGGCAACGCGCCCCGGGAGGCGGAGGCAGCCTTGGGGATGAGCCAGGCCCGGTATTCCTGCGCCGCCGCTACCCTCCGGCAGCTGGGCCTCTGGCCGGAGGAGAGCGTCTATCTCCGCCCCGCCCAGCAGCCTCCCCAGTACACCGAGGAGGACGTGACCCAGGCTATGAACCGCAGTGAAGAATTCCGCCTCCTGGTGGGGGAGGTACAGCGGACCCTGGGGCGGATTCTCACCACCGAGGAGCTGAAAATCCTCCTGTCCTTCCGGAATTACCTGGACCTGCCCGCCGAGGTGGTGAGCATGCTGGTGTGCTATTGCAAGGAGCGGCTGCGCCGGAAGGGCTCCAACCGGAACCCCTCTCTGCGGATCATTGAGAAGGAGGCCTACGCCTGGGCGGAGCAGGGCATCAACACCCTGGAAGAGGCGGCGGCCTATATGCAGGCCCAGAATGCCCGGTATACCCGGACGGCCAACCTGATGAAGCTGCTGCAAATCTCCGGGCGGAGCCTGACCCCGGCGGAGGACCGGTATGCCCAGGCCTGGCTGGATATGGATTTCGATTCCCAGGCCCTTCAGATGGCCTATGAGAAGACCTGCCTCAACACCGGGGGACTGAAGTGGCCCTATATGAATAAAATCCTTCAAAGCTGGCACCAGCAGAACCTCCACACCGGGGCGCAGATCCAGGCCGGGGATAAAAAACCCACTCCCCAGGCCCAGCGGGTCCAGGCGGGTACCGCCGCCCTGGGTCAGATGGAGCGGGAGGCCATTGCCCGGATGCTCCGGGAGCAGGAACAGGAGGGGTAATCAGTGGCATATACAGGAGAGGTGCTGCGCCGGGCCCGGGAGCGCCTGGCTCAGGCCAAGGCGGAGCGGGAGGCGGAGAATGCCGAGCATCTGCGCCGTGCCTACCGGCAGGTGCCCCGGCTGGCGGAGATTGACCGGGCCCTCCGCCTCACCATGGCCCAGGCCGCCCAGACCGTCTTCCAGCAGGGGGGCGACCCCCAGGCGGAGTTTGCCCGCATCCGCCAGGAGAACCAGGCCCTGCAGCGGGAGCGGGAGTGGCTCGTTGAGGACAACTTTGAAGAGGGGTTCCTGGACGATGCCCCCGTTTGCACCGTCTGCGGCGGAAGTGGCTACGTGGGGGCCCGGATGTGCGAGTGCCTCCGGGAGCTGTGCCGCCAGGAGCAGAAAAAGGAGCTGACCCTCCTCACCGGCGCCGCCCGGGAGACCTTTGAGGGCTTCCGACTCAGCTATTATTCCGACCAGGTTGACCCCAACCTGGGGGTCAGTCCCCGGGCGGTGATGACCGGGACCCTCCAGACCTGCCGCCGGTATGCCCAAAGCTTCACCTTGAAGTCTGGCAACCTGCTTCTGAACGGCAACCCGGGGCTGGGCAAGACCTTCCTGTCCGCTTGCATCGCCCGGACCGTGGCCGACGGAGGCTACAGTGTGGTGTACGAGACGGCGGTGCACCTCTTTTCCTGCCTGGAGGAGGCCAAGTTCACCGACTCCCAGGAGGCCAAGCGCCAGGCGGAGAAGTACACAGCCTGTGACCTGCTGATTGTTGACGACCTGGGCACGGAGATGACCACCCAGTTTGTGAGCTCTGCCCTTTATACCGTCCTCAACGACCGCCTCCTGGCCGGCAGCCCTACGGTGGTCTCCACCAACCTCCAGTCCGACGAAATCGCCCGCCGCTACAGCCCCCAAATCGCCTCCCGCCTCCTGGGCAGCTACCGGTTGGTGGCGTTTGTGGGGGAGGACATTCGGCTGCAAAAAGCGAGAGAAACATAATGCGCGGCCATGTAAACATTTCCAAGATGCCGCCTGATGAGGGAATTCATCGGGCGGCATTGTCTTTGCCGGCAGGGCATATGTGTATAGCAACGGCTCATTCTGCAAGTTTCCCAGAGCCGTGCTGAGACCCCTACAGGGGGTGGACCGTAACTCCCGCCTGCCCCACACGGTTCTGCAGAACCGAACTCCGAAAAGCTGAGCTACACTGCCCTGGAATGCACGGGAGCGGCAGCTCCCTGGCTTCCTCGGGGGCAGGCGGGGCGCTTCTGCACCAATACAAACATGAAATGCTTCCGCATACTCCAGCAGTTTCGAGAAGTTTTCCCTATGGCAAGGGGACTTGGATGTACGTATATAGTCAGGAGTTGGGTATCTACTCGATTTTGCCTTGCTCTAGTTTTTCTAAGAACCTGTATTTTGCATACTCAATCTCTGTGATACTTTTGACTCCTAAATTCCGAATTTTCTTTAGGTCTGCCAGTGGAAGCTTCAGCAAATCAGCAACTGTCCGTATGCGATAAGAACTGCGTACCAATCCATTGTAAGAACGTGTCGATAGATTTAAATATTCGATGGGATAATGGGCGGCCAGCTCCCAAAGCTTGTCCTCCCAATGCGTCCGGCTGGTAAATGTGGCAGAAAAAACGCTTTCCAGAAATTTTAAAAACGGCTCACTTTTCAAATCTGCCTCTAATTGCTGAAGCTCTTCTTCTGGAATAGCAGAATCAGAACGACTCCGATATAAAGAAAACGCAATGTCAATACTGTTGAGCAAATGTTTCCTGGAATCACCCATAATATACCTCTGATTATGTTTGACGGTACAGCTAATACAAATGAAATTAAGGTGTGCTGGAACCAAAGATGCTCTCGCCAGTTCGTCTCACTTTGGCCGTTTTACTTTGAGCCCAATTATGAATATAACCCCGTTTAGGGGCAACATATTATTCTCGGCTTACAAAAAAGGGGCTATAATTCATTTACAGAGGTGAGATAATGGACTTGGATTATGCTGCTCTTGGAAAACGAATTCGCACCATACGCAAGAAGAAACAGATGACCCAAGAATACTTGGCTGAGCAAGTGGGAATTGAGCCGTCCAATATTTCACACATTGAGCGTGCTGCGTCAAAGGTTGGGTTAGGTACCTTGGTCAAAATTGCGAATGCACTGCAATGCTCTGTAGATGACCTCTTGTGTGACAGCATTTTGTGTGAGCGGGAGGCATTTGAAAATCAGCTCCTGGAAATTTCAAAGGATTGCACACCTAAAGAACTCCGTATGCTTGCGGACTTGGCCCAAGCTATGAAAGACTCTATGCGGAGGCGGGGATATGATACCTCATATCGGTGAATAGACATCAAATCCGTACCAAAAGGTGCGGATTTTTTCTGCCACGTTCATTATAAACCTGGATGTCCAATATTGCAATACCTGTATTTTTGAAATGCGGAAAAATCCAACATAATGAAAATAATCACCTGGCGGAAGGGGGGGTGGAGTCACCTGCCACTGGCAAGTGATGAGATCCCATGGGGCTTCGCCCTTGCCCCGGGGGAAGGGCGGGCGCTGTTACGTCAGTGCAAGAAGGAACACTGTGGGTTTATCCGTCGGTTTGTGGCATTGCACCGAGGTCCGCCGCAGGGCGCGACATTTCTGACGTGCCCTGCGGCGATGAAAGCTGCCCGGTTTCCCGGGGATCGCACCCTATGTCTCCATCACATTTTTCCGAATGGTCCCAATGGCGTTTTTCTCTAGGCGGGAGACCTGGGCCTGGGAGATGCCCACCTGGCCCGCCACCTCCATCTGGGTTTTGCCATCGTAAAAGCGGAGAATCAGGATCTGTTTTTCCCGCTCCGACAGGGTCTGGAAGGCATCCCGCAGGGCAATGCGCTCAATCCACCGTTCGTCGGTATTTTTGGTGTCCCGGACCTGGTCCATCACAGTAAGGGGATCGCCTCCGTCGGAATACACCGGATCGTACAGGGAAATGGGTGCGGCAATGGCGTCCATGGCCCGGGAGACCTCTTCCAGGGGCAGCTCCATCCGCTTGGCAATCTCCTCCAGGCTGGGCTCCCGGCCGTTCTCCCCCATCATGGCCTCCTTACATTGTAGGACCCGGTAGGCCGTGTCCCGCAGGGAGCGGCTCACCCGCATGGCGCTGTTGTCCCGGAGATAGCGGCGCACCTCCCCGGCAATCATGGGCACGCCGTAGGTGGAAAAGCGTACCTCCTTGGTTTCGTCAAAGTTGGCAATGGCCTTCAAAAGGCCAATGCAGCCCACCTGAAACAGGTCGTCCGGATTTTCTCCCCGCCCTACAAACCGCTGAATCACTGACAGCACCAGCCGCAGGTTCCCCTCAATGAGTGCCTGCCTGGCCTGCTCGTCTCCCGCTTTGGCCAGCTTCATGAGCCGGACCATCTCATCGTTTTTCAGGGTCTTCAGCTTGGCGGTATTGACGCCGCTGATCTCCACTTTACCTTGCATGTCGTACCTCCGGAATCTTTCTGCAGCCCATCCATGGTTCCGCAGGTAGTATTTCCCGGCGAAGCAATTTGATACCCATCCCCAGAGGATACGCGCATACTGCTAAGGTAAGGCTGCCAGCTAAAGCTGCACGGCTTGCAACCGTACTGGTGCGGGAATGCCCGGCCTTTCCCCGGGGGAAGCCAAAGGCGCTCCTGCGCCAGTGCTGGGGCTTTGACTTTTCCGGCCTGAGCGGAACACATCACAGAGGGGTACCGGCGCAGAAGCCACAAATTCCAGCTTCCACGGAGACCGATTTTTGCAGGAAATTCCCCCTTGTATTTTGCGGAGCGGACTGCTATACTCTCCACGGCGTGGCTCCGGATGGCGCCCTGCTGATTTTAGTTTGGGAAGTGAGCCCATGGATTATGATGAACTGCTGGATCTCACGGTAGATCTGGCGTATCAACTGCAACAATGCGGCGCAGAGACCTACCGGGTGGAGGAAACCATTGTCCGCCTGCTGGGGGCCTACGGTGTGGAAGGGTCAGCCTTTTCCATTCCCGGCTGCATCATTGTGAGCTTGGAAACCGCAGAGGAAAAGCACATGACCCGCATGCACCGGGCAGCCTACAGCTCCACAGACTTAGACGGCATTGAGCGGTACAGCGGCCTGTGCCGCCGGATCTGTCAGGAGAAGCCTCCTGTGCAGGAGGCTATGGCCATGATCCAGGCGGAGAAGCAGGCCACCAAGAGCTACCGGTTCCCCACCCTCCTCATGGGCTATTTCCTGGCTGCGGCCGGTTTCTCCATGTTCTTCCGGGGCACCCTGCTGGACGCCCTGTGTGCCGGACTCAGCGGCCTGGCCACCGGCCTGTGTCTGTACTTCATGAATAAACTCCACGCCAACCTGTTTTTCAAGACCGTTGCCGCCGGCTTTGTCCTGGCCCTTTTGGCCCATGGTTTGGCCATTGCCGGGCTGGCCCACAACGTGGACGCTGCCATCATCGGCGCCCTGATGCTTCTGGTTCCCGGTCTGCTCTTTACCAACAGCATCCGGGACATCATCTACGGCGACACCATGTCCGGCGTCAACCGCCTGGTTCAGGTGCTCATCACCGCCGTAGCCCTGGCGGTGGGGACCGGCGCAGCTGTAACCCTGGCGCGGCAGCTGTGGGGCGACCTGGCCGGCAGCGGCGCACTGGTCCAGTACGGCCTGTTTATGCAATGCTTTGCCGGCTTCGTGGGAAGCCTGGGCTTCTGCATTCTCCTGAACCTTCACGGCCCCGGCATGTTCCTGTGCATTGCAGGCAGTATCCTCAGCTGGCTGGCCTACCGGCTGTTTGGATTTTTGGGGATGTCCGACCTCACCGCCTTCCTCCTCTCCGCCGCCACCATCTCCGTCTACGCCGAGATCATGGCCCGGATTCGGAAATGCCCTGCCACCCCTTATCTTCTGGTGGCCCTCTTCCCTCTGGTCCCCGGTGCAGACATCTACTACACCATGGACTATGCCGTCCGAGGTAACACCGACGCCTTTCTGCAACACGGCCTCCACACCGGCGCCATTGCCGGCACCCTGGCTGTTGGTATTCTGTTGGTCTCCACCGCCTTCCGCATGTGGGGCGTCTGGCGGCATCACAGAAAGCTCAGCTGAATCCCTAATATGAAATATAGAAACGCCGCCTGCATGTCGACCATACCGGTCTGACATACAGGCGGTTTATTCTATGGAAGAATACACGGCAATTGGGACAGGTCTCCGAGCCGCTCATTCGTGCAGCTCCAGAGGCAGCCCGTCCGGGTCATAGAAGAAGGTCATCGGCTTCTGGGTGTAGGGGTCCATACGGATGGGGTCGCAAGGGATGCCCAGGCGGACCAACGAGGCCGCCGTCTCCTCCACGCTTTCCACCCGGAAGGCCAGGTGACGCAGGCCCCGGGCCTCCGGTTCCGTGGGGCGCAGAGGCGCATCAGGCTTTACAAAAATCTCCAGCTCACCCTGGTCCAGCCCCAGGGTGAGAATCCGGTCCCCCTGGGCCGGACGGTCCACGTCCCTCTTGAGGGGCAGGCCCAGCTTGTCCCTGTAAAATTCCAGAGCCGCCTGGTAATTGGAAACGATGATTGCCACGTGATGAATACAATCCAGCTTCATAATAAAACACCTCACCAAAATCTCGTGTAGGACCGGCGAAGGGCGGAAATATATACCACAACCGCCACCAGGCCCAGGGCAAAGGCCGCCCACACCAGCTCATCCGGGCAAAAGCTCAGATAGGTCCCTGCCAGGAAGGTTGCCGCCGTGGCCAGGCACAGGAGGCCAAAGAGCAGCACCTGTGGCCTCATAAAAGCCCGGAACCCCTCTGGATTGGTACAGTCACCAGGTTCACAGCCGTTGGGATAGATAAATTTATTGGGTTTTAGCTCCTTCCAGCGTCTCATCTGCACTGCAGTCCAGAGGCTATACACGCCGCCAATGACAAAGCTGGCCAGGAGCAAAATGTCCAGAAACTGATTCATAAGTAGACTCCTTTCCACCAGATGGCGGACTCGCAGAATGGTGCCGCCTCCTTGCCATTATACCAGCCTCCCGGGCAAATTGCAAGAACCCCACTTGTAAACCGTGGAAATCTGTGGTAAACTAAGTTGATTTGTCTCACAATTTTAAGTTTTTGGCAACCTCGAAACACTCACCCTGCTTGGACGCCGGTCTGGTCAGGGCACAGGAGCCCACGTTTTGAGGCGCCCTTCAGGAGGTCCCCATGGATTTCAGTTTCTATCCATAGCTTTCCCTCTTTCATTGAAATTTTAAAAAATATGGAGGGAAAATACCATGTCAACTCTATCAGAAGAAATCAGCCGCCGCCGGACCTTTGCCATCATCTCCCATCCCGACGCCGGTAAAACCACCCTGACAGAAAAATTCCTGCTCTATGGCGGGGCCATTGCCCAGGCTGGTGTGGTCAAGGGCAAGAAAAACCGCCGGGCCGCCGTGTCCGACTGGATGGAAATCGAAAAGCAGAGAGGCATTTCCGTCACCTCCTCTGTGATGCAGTTCCAGTACGGCGGCTTCTGCATCAACATTCTGGATACCCCGGGCCATCAGGACTTCTCTGAGGACACCTACCGCACCCTCATGGCGGCGGATTCCGCCGTCATGGTCATTGACGGCAGCAAGGGCGTGGAAGCCCAGACCCGGAAGCTCTTCAAGGTCTGCGCCATGCGCCACATTCCTATTTTTACCTTCGTTAACAAGATGGACCGGGAGGCCAAAGACCCCTTCGACCTGCTGGAGGAGCTGGAGCGGGAGCTGGGCATCGAGACCTACGCCATGAACTGGCCCATCGGGTCCGGCAAGGAATTTCAGGGAGTCTACGACCGCCAGGGCAGCCAGCTGCTTTTCTTCTCCTCCGGCTCCGCCGGAAAGAACCGGGCGGGCAAGCAGGAAATTGACCTCTACGATCCCCAGGTGTCCGCCCTTCTGGGTGAGGGCAAGCACCGGCAGCTCATTGACGAGGTGGAGCTGTTGGGGGCCGGCCGGGACTTTGACCTGGAGGAGGTCCGGGCCGGGAAGCTCAGCCCCGTGTTCTTCGGCTCCGCCCTCACCAACTTCGGCGTGGAGCCCTTTCTGGAGGAGTTCCTGCGCCTGACCCCGCCCCCCGCCTCCCGGGTATCGGACAGCGGGTTGGTGGATGCCTTTTCCCCGGACTTTTCCGCCTTCGTCTTCAAGATCCAGGCCAACATGAACAAGGCCCACCGGGACCGGCTGGCTTTCCTGCGGATCTGCTCCGGCAAATACCAGCGGGAGGCCGAGGTTTTCCACGTCCAGGGTAATAAAAAAATGCGACTAAGCCAGCCTCAGCAGCTCATGGCCGCCGAGCGGGAAATCGTGGAGGAGGCCTACGCCGGGGACATCATCGGCGTGTTTGACCCGGGCATCTTCTCCATTGGCGACACCGTCACCGTCCCCGGGAAGAAATTCAAATTTTCCGGCATCCCCACCTTTGCCCCGGAGCATTTCGCCCGGGTCTCTGCCAGGGACTCCATGAAGCGCAAGCAATTTGTGAAGGGCACTGAGCAGATTGCCCAGGAGGGCGCCATTCAAATCTTCAAGGTTCCGGGCTCCGGCATGGAGGAAGTGATCGTAGGCGTGGTGGGCGTGCTGCAATTCGATGTGTTCCAGTACCGGATGAAAAACGAATATGGGGTGGAACTGCGGATGGATCACCTGCCCTATGAGGAGCTTCGGCTCATCGACAGCTACCCAGGAGACCTCCAGGACCTAAACCTGGGCTCCGATGCAGAGCTCTTGGAGGACTACCGGGACCGGAAGCTGCTGGTCTTCACCAGCTTCTGGGCCATCGACTTCACCTGCCGCCGCAACCCCGGCCTCCAGCTCTCCGAAATCACCGTGGACCAGGACGCCGGGGAGGCCTGAGCGCCTAGCCGCGAGGCATCGGCGTCCCTGTCTGCCCCCTGAGGCGCAGGGTGCGACCTTTTGGACGCACCGGAGACAGGAGGTTCCGTGATCCCCAGCCCTTCGGCGAATCCGGACCTTCCTCACAGGCTGGTACGAATTCGCCTGGGCCTGGCGCACACACCGGCCTTTTTACACTGGGCGGCAGCGCCCCTGCCTTCCCCCGGGCAAGGCAGGGGCGCTGCCGCGCCAGTACGGAAAAAGGAAATGCTGCCGCCCTGGCCGAGGCCAAACTCCCTCTTGCTAAAAAACGGTTTGTGTGTTACACTGAATGCATTCTTAGAATGGAACGGTTTTCAGAAAGGGTGAAAGCATGCGCAACTGATTTGATTTCGACTGTGCGGAACTGCTCTGGCGGTCCGGCCTTGGCCGGGCTTTGTTCTGCTGCCGAATTCAGATCGCTGCGCCACCTTTCACCCTGTTTTTCTATCTGAAACAGGGTGGCTGCTGCACGTCTGCCTTCGGCATTGCCGGGGGCAGATTTTATTTTTCGGAGGGATGCATCATGTTTCAAGTCAATCATTTGTCTGTGACTCACACCCGGGACCTGCGGTCCATGATATCTGATTTTTCTCTTGTATTACAGCCGGGGGATAAGGCCGCCCTCATCGGCGAGGAGGGCGACGGAAAATCCACCCTGCTGAAGCTTCTGTATGATGAACGCCTGGTATCCGGCTACGCCGAGTGGTCCGGTGAGATCCTCCGGGGGCAGACCCGGATGGGGTACCTGCCCCAGGAACCGTCGCCTCAGGCTCTGGGCGAGGCGGTGCGGACCTTTTGGAGCCAGGGTTCAGCTCTCACCCCGCCAGAGGAAGCCGCCCTTCTGAGGCCTCTGAGCCTCCCAGCGGACCTGCCCAGCTGGGACCGCCCCCTGGGGCGGCTGTCCGGCGGTGAGCGGGTGAAGCTCCAGTTGGCCCGGCTCCTGGGGGAGCAGCCGGACCTTCTGCTGCTGGACGAGCCCTCCAACGACCTGGATCTGGAGACCCTCCAATTTCTGGAGGATTTTCTCCGGACCTGGCCCGGGACCGTGCTCTTCGTCTCCCATGACGAAACCCTGATCCGGAACACCGCCAACGTCATCGTCCACCTGGAGGCTCTGCGGCGGAAGACCGCCCCCCGGGCCACGGTAGCCCGCCTGCCCTATGACCAATATGTAGAGGGCCGCCGGGCCAAATTCCAGCACCAGGCCCAGGTCTCCCGCAAAGAGCATGCGGAATTCCAGAAGCAGATGGACCGGTTCCTCCGCATCCGGAATCAGGTGGAGCGCCAGCAGGCCACCATCAGCCGCGGAGACCCCCATGGTGGATTCCTTCTGAAAAAGAAGATGCACACCCTGCAAGCCATGGGCCGCCGGTTTGAAAAGGAGAAGGATAAGCTGACCCAAATGCCAGAGCTGGAAGAAGCCATCTTTCTCCGCTTCCCCTCCACGGCCTCCGTGCCTCAGGGCAAGCGGATCCTGGACTTCCAGCTTCCCCGGCTGGAAGCCGGTGGGCGGCTCCTGGCGCAGGACATTCGGCTCACCGTCACGGGACCGGAGAAAATCGGGATCATTGGCCCCAACGGCTGCGGCAAAACCACGCTCCTCCGCCTCCTGGCCCGGGAGCTCTGCCCCCGGCAGGACCTCCATGGGGCATACATGCCCCAGGACTATGCTGAGGTTCTGAACCTCGCCGCCACACCGGTGGATTTCCTAAACCACTCCGGCAGCCGGGTGGAGGCCACCCGGATTCGGAACTATCTGGGCAGCCTCCGATTCACCACCCTGGAGATGGAGCATCCCATTTCCCAGCTCTCCGGCGGGCAAAAGGCCAAGATTTTCTTCCTTCACATGATTCTCGAGGAGTCCAATGTCCTTCTGCTGGACGAACCCACCCGGAACTTCTCTCCTCTGTCCGGCCCTGTCATCCGGGAGCTCCTGTCCGCCTTCGGCGGCGCCATCCTCTCCGTCTCCCACGACCGGCTATACCTGGAAGAGGTCTGCCAAACCATTTACGCCCTCACTCCCCAGGGTCTGGAACGGGTCTGGCACAAATAGCCATCCACCGTCGCCCCTACTACAACGTAACGCCAAACAGTATATATTTTCTTTAAAACCGTCCGGGCAGTCAGATACAATCTCCGGTGGTAGGGGGCCTTGCTGCTCAGCCGGTTCCAGCTCCAACATCTTACTCGTTACTCGGGGGAACGCGGTGCGCCCCTACGGGTCTGCGGCAGATCCGTCAGCCAGAAAATGGGCAATTTTAGCGTCACGGTACTTGCCTTCCCAAGGGAAGGCGGGCTGGTGCAATTGCCAATGAAGGACTGGTATAAGCAGGATGCTCTTGAAACGGTGCATACTGAAACGGCTGGACATAATAAAATTTATCAACAGAATTTGAAATGAGCAGGACCGGAGGCACCTGCTCATTCAACTAATTTGTGGGATTTAACGGATTTCCTAATAGACTACACCGGAAAATGCTTAAGACCGAGGCAGAAGTTCCCAATTGCGGGACAGTCTGACGTACGGTGGTGTGAAAGGCCGGCTAGGAAACTAGACTCCTACCCGATTAGGGGATTGGAGGTGCTTGAGGTTTGAGATGAACCGAATGTGGTGCAGTAACGCAGCAGAACCTCGGCAATCTGTGCGCGGGTGGAAGTGGTTTTGGGGCTCAGGGTGGTTGAGGTGATGCCCTGGATGAGGCCAGTCTCTACGGCCCAGGCCATAGACTCTTTGGCGTAGTTGCTGATGGCACTGGCGTCGTGATAGTTGCTCAGATCTCCCTTGGCTTCTACGGTTTGGCCGTTCAGCTGGGCGAAGCGGGCAAAGAAGACTACCATCTGCTCCCGGGTGACGGAGGCATGGGGGGCAAACCGCTGGTCTGTCACGCCCTTGGCAATGCCGTTTTCGTAAGCCCAAACCAAGGCGTCGGAGTAGAATTGACCGGCCTTCACGTCGGTGAAGGGGACGCTGCCTTCCACAGCGGGCGTGTCTGCCAGACGGTACAGAACGGTGACCATCTGAGCCCGGGTCATGTTGCCATCGGGCTGGAACAGGGTGTCGCTCATGCCACGCATCAGATTCTGGGATACCACGAAATCAATGGCTTCGTGATACCATTTGCTCTGATCCACATCTGTGAATCCTTGAGACGGGCAGTTGGCGGGGATGACTTCCGTCTCCTTCTCGTCGCAGCGGGAGCAGCTGCGCTCTCTCGTGCCATCTTCGGTGCAGGTGGCTTCCTTGGTGACCGTCCACGGCCCAAAGTCGTGACCCAGGGCGGGGATGGTTTCACCCTTCTTCACCAGCTTGCCGCAATCCAGGCAATAGGCATCGCCGGTGTAGCCATCTTCCAGACAGGTGGCTTCCTTGACGTCCCGGATCTCGGTGTTCGTGTGGGCAAAACGGATGGTCAGGGCCTCATCGTAAGTGTGCTTCTGGTCATTGAGCTGCTTGGTTGTAATATGGACAACCGTGTCATCGGTGGCCTTTGCAGCGAAGGTCAGGGTGGCGAGGGTATCCAGTGTCTCCAGATCGGCATAAGCGAGTACAACGCTGCCATCGGCCTTCACGGTGGAATGGTATGCGGCATGTTCCTTTATGTCCACCAAAGTCAGAGCTTCGTGGTCATAGGTGATCTCGACCAAGCCGCTGTTGGAGGGGGCATCTGCACCGGAAGTGTCCTTTGCAGTGACATGGACGGTAACGGACTTCTCATCGGTGGAGACCTCCGGGACGGAGGCGGGAGCGGTGAAGGTGGAGACGGAATTCAGGGAGCCAACAGCTTCGTTTCCAGCTCTGATCGTGAGCTGCTTCTGCGCATCGTTGTCTTGGTAGAGGTGGCCGATGTGGACATTGGCTTCTAAGGTGGCCAGGTCCTCAGCGGAGACTGTGCTGGAATCGGCGTGCATCCAGGGCTGAGGCAGGCTGTTTGTGCCGGCTGTGGAAGCATTGGGCTCCACAGAGTACAGGGTCACCGGCCAGACGTCCTTGCCGGCGCTGCCGATCATGGTGGCTTCAAAGACGTTGGTCTCTTCATGGAAGGTCAGACGATAGAAGTCACTGGTGGAACCGGTGAAGTAAGACAGATACAGAGAGCCGTCTTCTCCGACCACCATGGAGCAGTACAGATTGTCCAGATAGCCGGGGAATTTCAGCTGCGGCAGGGTGCTGGGGAAATAACCCAGGTAGGCGCTGTAAGAACCATCGGGCCGGCCATACACATAGAGGGTCCAGACGTATCCCAGGTTGTCCAGCAGATAGAAGAGTTCGGTATCGTAGGAAGTGAAGCCGTTCACGTAGGATGCATAGCCGGCACTGGCAATGCCGGTCAGATAGTTTGCATGGGTATAGCGGCTCAGGTAGCTGTTCATGTCGATGACATTGGAATCCAGATCAAGGGGATTCTTAATCGGCATGAAGTAGGTGCCGTAGATGCTGGAAATTTTGGGGGCATCTGCAGTGGAGTAGTACTTGCTGTAGGCCATGTCCCACAGGGGAACGCCTACGCCATTGCTGGCGGTTTCCAGAATCTTACCGGTCTGAACGTCCACCTTGTGCATACGCCAATCGGGGGAGACGGCCTCCATGATGAACATCTGCCGGTTGAGGGTGTCGTAGGTGGCAGAGGTCATGCTGGTCTCAATGTCTACCCGGGGCGTCCAGGTGCTGTTGGCGTCCATATCCCAGTCGAAGAACATGGGATTGCCTTCGGCGTTCTGCAGCGCGCCGTGCAAAGTGACCTTTACGACATCCACAGTCACAGTGCAGCTGGCAGAGCAGGTGGGATCCAGATTGGAAGTGGCGGTGATGAGGCATTGGCCAGGCTGTATGCCGGTGATGACGCCCGTTTCATCCACAACTGCGATGGAGGGATCGGAGGAGCTCCAGGTTACCGTGCGATCTGTAGCGGTCCAAGGCTGAACGAAGGCGTCAAGTGTTGCGGTGGTACCCCGGAGGATGCGCATGGACTCGCTGGAGAGTTGAATGTTAGTGATCTTGTCAGTGGGGGAATCCCAGTCGCTGCCGGCGGTCTTTTCCGGAATGATCAGGGCGGTCAGCTGGTCGGAAATGACCTGATAGCGGTTGAATGTGGCGGCGTCGGTATCAATCTCAAAGAGGTAGGAGAAGGGGATCAGATTGCCCCAGAAATCCTGCATGTAGTAGCTCGCCCAGTAGAGCAGACCGTTGTTAGGGTCGATTTCCATGGACTGCATATACTGGCTGTCCGGGATGTCAGTGGTAACAAGCAGGGTGGGGCTGGCGACGGTTTCCAGGGTGAAGGAATAGACTTCGCCAGTGCGATACTTGTTGCAGTAGAACACACCGTCTTCATTACAAGCCAGGGTATTGGTGGTGATGCCGATCTGGCCGACGGTTTGGACTTCGCAGGTGAGCTTGTCAATGGTGACCAGCTCATTGGATTCGGTGACGCCGTAAAGCATCTCGTCTGCGGGGTTGTAGGCCATGTCGGTGAGGGTGCAGCCCAGGTTGCCCACAGCGGTCCGCAGGCCCATGGCGTCTTCGTCCATCACGTAGAGAATGCCGGTGTCAGTGGCGGCAAAAACGTGATGATCTGCAATGGTAGCGGCGTAGTAGACATTTTCACACAGGGCGACGGTGTCCCATTCGCCATAGGGAGTGTCGGTATCAAAGCCAATCCACTTGTTCACGACTGCATCGTATGCAATCAGATGAGGTAGCTTGGTGGCGCCGCCAATTTGGGCTTCCACGGCGTAGGTGGTCACGTTCATGGCGTAGTCCATGACCTGCAGGAGGAATTTGCGGCTGCTGAGGCCATTCATGTCCAGGACATAGACGGCTTCTTCACCGGGCTCAATGTCGGCATAAGCGCCAGCGGAAGCAAGCAGCTGGCTGCCACCTGCATCGAACAGCACCACAGCTGCGACGTACTGGTTGTCGCTGGCAGTGACCGTCAGGGCGTTGCTGGTCATACTGTAGGAGACATCCACCAGTTCCGGGGCAGTGTTGTCCACCACAGCGGGGAAGGACATGGTAGCGCCCTTGCCCAGTGCGTCCCAGTTGGTATTGCCCTTAGCATCTACGTAGTACTCCGGAGCCAGAGTCAGCTCGGCGACAATGCGATCGCCTTCTTCCAGGTTGGTAATCGGCCAGCTCATGCCCATGGCCATGGAGGTGTTGACCCAGTAACCCTGATTGACGAGATAGTAGGCGCCTGTCACAGGGCCGGCTTCTTCGCTAGTCAGCACGTTTCCATCGCCATCGGTGATCCGATAGCGGGAGTTGGCGGCGTTGCGGATAACAGCGCAGTTCCACACGTCGAACTTGTCACCGCGGACGCTGTTGACGGCGTTACGCTCAGGCTTGTAGCCCTTGTCGGGGATCACAGGGTTGCCGCCAAACAGATAGGGAGAGTCGGGGTCGTTGCCGTAGATAATGGAAATGGCGTTGCTGTTGGTGACGCCCATGTAGGGATAACGGGTCTCGTCACCAGCCAGATATTCTGCATAGGTACCGATGTCAAACATGGAGGATTCAGTCCAGCCGCCATAGAAGCCCAGTAGAGGGATGGAATGGCTGGTGGTAAGAGCGCCCTCGGCGGTGGTCAGACCGTCAATGTGGAGGAAGCCTTCCACGTAAGCGCCCACCGGGTAGTTGGCGTCCAGCTTTTCCTTCTGCTCGCTGGTCAGGCGGATGGTCACAGAGACCTCGACCTTGCCGTTTGCCGGGAGGGTCAGCACGCCGCTGTTAAAGCGCTGCAGGAACAGATAGGCATCATAGGCGTTGATTTCGCCGTCACTGTTCAGGTCGGCATGTTCGGCGTCATGGAGCTCTGTGCGAATGCCGGTCACATAGTCCAGCAGAGCCTGGGCATCTTCGCCGTTTACGATGCCGTCACCATTGAAGTCCATATTGCCAATTTCGGTCTCGGACCGCAGGGCCTTGCCGTCCACAGTCCACTCCACATCGGCACACATGGGGGTGGTCCAGATGTCCAGGAAGTAGACGCCCTCGTTGTAAAGGTCGAATAGATCCTGGGTAAACAGGTCTGCAGAGAGGGTATAGCGCTGCTCTTTGTCGGTCAGGTTGTTCAGGGTGAAGGAAGTGGAATAGACGCCAGTGCGTTCCGGGTCGTCTTTCAGTTCAGCCTTTACCTTGCCATCGGCGGCGCCAGAGGTGGCATCTTCTGCCATCAGAATGTAAGAGTCGGCTGTGGTTACGGCGCCGATGTTGGCGAGGCCTGCGCCCTGGCGCAGCACAGGGTAATAGTTGAAGCCGCTGTCTTCCTCCAGCAGAGGTGTTGCAGTGGACATAAGCAAGCTCTGGGACAGTGCCCGGACGGTCAGACCGGTTTTTTCATCCAGCTTGTTGGCCCGGATGTACTGTGCGGCCAGTGCCGCCATACCGGCCACCTGAGGTGCGGCCATGGAGGTGCCGGACATCAGCTCATAAGCCTTGCCGCCAGGGATGGAACCATCGACAGAATAGATGGAGCCGCCAGGAGCTGTGATTTCAGGCTTCAGCTCCATGGAGCCGGGAACGCCCCAGCTGGTGAAGGAGCTCATGGCATAGGGTGTGCCGTACTGGACAGAGCCCATTCCGTCGCCGATGTTGAGGCTTCCGGTGTAGTAGAGGACATTGCCTGCCTCATCGGTGACAGGAGTGGAGGCGGCGCGCACCAAAGCGCCGTCTGCCTGGGTGATGGAGACACAGGGGATGGTAGCGGTGCTGATGGTGAGATCAATGCCAGAGACGCCTGGCTCATTGTTGTAGACGATACAGCCAATGGCGCCTGCTGCCTCTGCGTTCTGATGCTTCTCGACATAAGTAATGGTGCCGCGGGACATGATCATGACCTTGCCCTTTACCGCATCGCCCAGGGCTGCAAAATCTTCCGCAGTACCGAGGCCGTCGATGAAGACATATTCGTGGTCACCAGCAATGGTGGCGATGGGACGGTTCACATAGCTTCTCTCTGTGTAGAGGATCATGTGGTCGCCAACTGTAACAAAGGAGCCTACATAGCCGGAGTTGTTTACAGAGGCAACGGAGAGAGAATTGGTGTGGAACCGGGAGAGCCTGCTTCGTCGAAGCTGATGCCGTCGTCGTACAGGCCCTTATGGACAGTGTGCTCTGCCCAGTGGCCGGAGTTACCGGCAGACATGGTGACCACGGTGTCGCTGTTCACCAGGTTTTCCATGACAGCAGCATAGACCTCGTTGTCCGTACGGCTGGTACCGGGGTTGCCGGAGCCCAGGGACAGGTTCACAGAGTCACAGCCCAGGACAATGGCGTCCTCAATGGCGGCCATGTAGTCGGAAACATACGCGCCGCCGGCTTTGCCGAAAACCTTCATGGTGATGATCTGTGCATCGGGAGCCACACCCTGCATCTTGATCTTCTCATAGGCGTTGAGGAAGGTGCCGTCTTCCTGGGGGATGTAGGCGTTGGCAGCGGAGATGCCTTCCACGTGAGAGCCGTGCTCGCCCATGGCGTCGTTGTCGTGGGTGATATCCAAGCTCTTGTCAACGTAGTTAAAACCAAAACCGATTTTTGTATTGAAGTACAGATCTTCTGCGGAGAAGCCCTTTTCCTTGAGGATGGGAGCGATGTTCAGCAGCTCCACCTTCTCGGCGATTTCTTCTGCATCCAGCAGATCCAGCTCTGCCAGATAGTCCTCTGTGCTCATGTTGGCCTCGCTGGCTTGCAGAGACAGGGAGTACTCCAGACCGGCGGCGGAGAAGGACTGGTGATCGGTGTCAATGCCGGTGTCAATGACGGCAACCCGGGTGCCTGCGCCGGTGTAGCCCACGGACCAGGCGGCGGGGGAGCCGATCATTTCGGAAGAGGTTGCCATGTTGGGGTCTGCGGTTTCCTCTTTGTCCCCCTTGGGAACGACCGCCGGCTCATATTGCGGTTCGATGACCACGTCTTTGACGCCGCGGACGCCTTCGATGGTCTCAATCTGACCGTAGGGAACGTTGGCGGAAATCATGTTTGCGGCCAAGGTCAGGTTCCACGCAACGTCCAGCTTGCTGTGGGTGGCCTTCTCGATGGAGGCAGCCATAGCAGACTGCTCAGTCTGCAGAGCCTTGCGGTAGCGCATGGCAGCAGCGTTCTGCGCAATGCCCATGGTAGAAAAGCCTGCATCCAAAGTGGAGGCCTTTTCCAGAACAATGGACACACGGACGATGTCGGTGTCAGAGTATTGGGGTGTTTCGTCGGTTTCCTGATCTGCTGAATGGAGCAGATTGGCCGAAACCGAACTGTTGTCTACCTGCTGGTAACGGACCGTATTGCTGGAAGCGACTGCGCCAGCAGGGCTGGCGAGGCCAAACAGCACAGCAACGGCCAACAGAAGGGAGAGCATACGCGCAGGGAAAGACGAGTTCTTCATGATTACTTCTCCTTTTTGATGATTCACCGATGGTGGGCGGCGACCCTCTATGAATTCGGCTGTGGCAACGCCGATCATATACACGGTGGAAGGACGTGTGCAAGAATTGCATCTTTTTGCCATTTAAAGCGGGGCGTTCTCAACTCTGCAAATGTCTATCATGATGTTACCATACGCTACAAGAAAAAGCAACACATTTTTCACTCTGATAGCAAAAAAGCGGCCGAAGCGTTGCGCTTCGGCCGGAGGCAGTGGCTCAATCTGTGGAGGCCCGGAGTGTGGTTAGGTGCTGGATGATGGTATCCAGGGCGGTGGTGTTGATGCGGTAACGGCGGCGGTCGTCGTCTACCTCAACGACCAGCAGACCTGCAGTTAGTAGGCTGCTCACATCCCGCCCTACGGAACCCAGATTCATCCCCAGGTTTTGCGCAAGCTCCCTGGTGGACATGGGCTGCGCATGGATGGCTTTGAGCAGTTTGATGCGGGCTTGACTCCCCAGTAGGCGCAAGGCCCGGATTTCCCAGGGGGCAAACTCCTCTTCATCACGGAGGTCTGTGGTGCAATTGACGCCGATGTGGATGTAGATGACATTTTGGTTTCCAAGGGTTTCTAGCTCAAGCATCTGCACTTTTGCTCTGAAATAGCCCAAGACGGCATAAACCTGATCGATTGGCTCCTTGGTGACAAATTTCCATTTTTGCTGCAACAGGGACGGCAGGTCGGGCTGGGTCAGGTAAGCGTACCAATTCTGGCGCAGGGGTTCAGAATGCTTCACCCATGGGACCATTAGCAGTTCCAGACGCCGTTCGACTGGCGCGATGAGTTCTTCCAGGAGCTGGGTGTAATAATCGAAGTTTTTCAAGACGCTGAGGAGCTTCTTCCGGTAATCCGGTGAGATCAGGAGTTGGTTGACCCTCAGCTCCAGGTTGGTGGATTCGGATTCGCTCTCATCCTGCCAACCGCAGTCGAAGGTGTATCTTCCGATGGAGGCTGGATAGGAATGCTCCTGTAAGATGGTGAGCCAAGACTTCCGCAGCAGGTCAAAGGCGCTGGATATGGTCTTACAGGAAAAGGTGGAGACAAAATAGGCGATGTTTCGGGCAATGCAAGTAAAGTCTCCGGAATCGTCAGCCAGGGCTTCTTTTTGAAAGAAGAACTGCAGCGTAGGATTTTGGAGGGCGAGCCCGGCGCAAGCCGTATCCATGATCCGCTGCACTTCCCGTACGGGGATGCAATAGGATCCCGGACCGGTCAACTCCTCTGCGGGGACCCCGTTGACAAACGCATAGATCAGTTCTACCGTTTCTAACAAATAGCATGGCGTGGACATGATCTGGACATTCATAAAGTACCCCTCCGAAAAATTCATCTTTTGTATCATAACACAATCCCCCCCGATTCGCAAGTGATTTACCCAGACTGCCCAGGGCGGCAGTAGTTCCTCTTTCCGGGTCCAAGTTACTCATCCGTCACCGGCGCCGGAGCGCCCGGTTTTCCCCCGGGGCAAGGACGAAGCACCATGGGATCTTTCACCTGCCAGTGGCAAGGGACTCCACTAAAGGGCCTGGAGAAGCGCTTCCACAGCCTCATCCGGGGTGGCCCAGGAGGTGACGAAGCGGACGGCGTCCCGGCTTTCATCCACCGGGGCGGTGAGCTCAAAGGTGAAGTCGGTCTGTAGGGACTGGATTTGCGTTTTGGTCAGGATGGGGAAGACCTGGTTGGTGGGGGACTGGGCGTAGAAGGCGTAGCCTTTGGCCTGCAACCCTTGGGTGAGGCGGGCGGCCAGTTGGTTTTCCCGGCGGCCCAGGGCCAGCCATAGGTCATCCTCCAGCAGCGCCCCGAACTGAACTCCCAGCAGGCGGCCTTTAGCCAGCATGCCGCCGCCCTGCTTCAGAGCAAAACGGAAGTTGGGCATGAGGGCCGGGTTGGTAATCACCAGGCACTCCCCAAACAGCAGGCCGTTTTTCGTGCCGCCCATGGTGAAGGCATCGCAGAGCCGGGGCAGATCCTCTGGGGTCAGATCGTTTTCCTTGCAGGTGAGGGCCGCAGCCAACCGGGCTCCGTCTAAGTACAGGTACAGATTCAACTGGCGGCACAGGCGGTGCAGCGCTTCCAGCTCCCCCTTGGTGTACACCGTGCCCAGCTCGGTGGAATCGGACAGGTACAGGAGTTTAGGCAGGACCATGTGACCGGGATTGCCTGCATCATGCTCCCGGCACACCTCCCGGAGAGCCTGGGGAGTGACCTTTCCGTTTTGATGGGGGACCGTGATCACTTTGTGGCCCCTGGCCTCCACGGCGCCGGTTTCGTGGACGGCGATATGGCCGGTGTCTGCGGCCACTGCCGCCTCCCAGGGACGCAGGAAGGCGGAAATGGCGGTGAAGTTGGTCTGGGTGCCACCTACCAGGAAGTGTACTGCGGCGCTGGGGCAGCCGAACCGGGTCCGGATGGCGGCGGCAGCGGCGGCGCAGTAGGCGTCCTCTCCATAACCGGCTGTGGACTCCAGGTTGGTCCGGATCAGCGCTTCCAGGACACGGGGATGGGCGCCTTCGGAGTAGTCATTTCGAAAATGATACATAGGATGCTCTCGCTTTCGTATGAAAATGGGGCTCATTATCAGTTATGATACACCCGCCTGCCCACTTTTGTCAACCGGGCGGACCAAACCACGAATCCAGCGCAGATCTTCCCGGCCCACCACCCCCAGCAGCACCAGCAGGAGGAAAAAGACACTGCAAAAACCGGCGGCCAGGAAGAGCACGCCGCTCCATCCCCCAACTTTAGGTAGGAGGGAGGCCACCCACAGGCTGAGGGATGCAGCTCCCAGGGCACGGAGTACTACGGACAGCTGGGGCCGGAAGCCGGTGACCTTCCGGAGGCGGAAGAAGCTGAGGCCAAAATTGAGGGCGTGAGTCACCAGGAAGCTGAGGTAATAGCCATCCAAGCCAAACCGGGGCAGGAGCAGCCACAGAAAGACCACGTCCAGGAAGGAAGTCACGGTGTTGTACCGGACGCAGGCTACCTGTTGGCCCATGCCCTTTACATTGGCGTCGGTGACGGCATCCACATAGAGCATGGGGGCCAGAAGGGCAAAGCGCCGTAGTTGGCGGCCCACAAGGGGATTATCAAAGAGTACCATACCCAAGGCTTCCGAAGCTGTAAAAAGGATTCCCCCGGCAGCCAGACCGTAGAGCAGAGCCACCCGCAGGCTCCGGCCTGTGAGATAGGCAATTCGCTTCCGCCGCCCACCGGCGGCGCACCGGGACAGCTCCGGCACCAGGAGCTCTGCCAGGGAGAACAAAATGGCTGCCGGGAACATGAGGGTGGGGAAGACCATGCCGCATACCACGCCGTATTCCGCCAGGGGTTCTGCCGACTGGGGAAAGAGACCCAGACGCCGGGGGACGATCAGATTTTCTACCGTGGAAATCCCCATGCGCAAATCGTCTGCCAGGGCCAAAGGCAGGGCCACCCGCAGCAGCCGCCCGGCTACCGGTACCGGCGCCTCCTGCCGGTCCGGAAGCCGGTTCGTTTCCCGGCTCCGCAGAAACAGAAGGGACAGAAGGGTCACAAGAGAGGCGGCGCTGCTGCCTCCCACCACGGCGCAGCAGGCCCGCCCCGGGTCTCCGGAGGCCCAGTGGGATAAGAGCAAAACAGTCACCGCCATAGAAACCACTTGCTCCAGAATTTCCACCGCCACCAGCTCCCGAATCCGCCCGGCTGCGGTGAAGTATCCCGTCATGACGCCGCCCAGGCACACCACCGGCAAAAAGGCGGCGAAGATCCGCAGGGCCGCCAGAGTTCGCAGGTCTCCGATCCAAGCTTCCGCCACCAGGGGGGCGCAGAACCAAACCAGCAGCGCCACGGCGGTACTAAAAAAAAAGCTGTAAAGGAAGCAGGCAGAAAGTACACGGCGGACCCCCTGCCATCGCCCAGATCCCACTTCCTCTGCCGTCAAATACATGGCGGAGGTTCGGATGCCTCCCATTCCGGCGGTCATGGCCAGCATAGACACCGACAGCACCAGTTGCAGCAAGCCAATTCCCGCCGCCCCGATCTGCCCGGACAGATAAACCTGAAACCCCATGGACACCATGCGCAGAGCCAGGTTGGCTCCGGTGAGCAGGAGGGCGCTATAAAACATCGTACCAGTTCGACGCATGTCCTCACCTCGGTTCACTATATGGGGACAGGCGGGAAAACTTGCCTGTGTCTGGTGGAAATCTCCTGAAATCGTGTGGGAAAATCTCCCATGGGTGATATTGTCAACTTAAGGTTGCTGTTTTATACTGGCACGGTAGCGCTCTGCCTTCCCTGAGGAAAGCCAGGGAAGCTGCCGGACAGGCAGAATTTTTATGTTTCTTTCCGGAAGCCGGTCTGTTATAATAACGGTGTGAACTTTGAAAAGGAGATGGATGATATGGCTGCTGCAGTCTTTTATCTCAATGATCCTGCCGCGCCGAAGCCCAACCGTCCAGCGCATCTGGGGGTGAACATTCTGCTGGAGTGGGACGGAAAGCTCCTGCTGGAGCGCCGCCGGGACTGCGGCATGTGGGGCCTGCCCGGGGGCGGGGTCAAGGGCCGGGAGCCGGAACGGCGGGCCATGGTCCGGGAGCTTTGGGAGGAAACGGGCATCCGCCTGCCGGAATCCGCGCTGCAAAAGGTAGCGGTCTACGGAGAGCCGGGACGCATTGCCAGCTATCCCGACGGCAGTGTCTGGCGTATGGTGGTAATTCTGTACCGGGCAAAGCTGGACCGGGAGCCGCGCCTTCGCATCAGTGCAGAATCCAGGGAGCTCCGCTTCTTTACCCGGCAGGAGCTGGCGGAGCTGCCGGTGATCTGTACCCATCGGGACATGGCGGACCGGTTTTGAGTGGTTTATTCACAGACCCGTAACAGAAAATTAAGCTTTCTTAATGGGCGCTGCCGTTGACTTTCCCGGTGAATTTCGGTATCATTTCGTTAGATAATGGTCAAATAGCGAATTTCGTTTTTGGAGGATACAGCTATGAGAAAAAAATGGATCGCCGCTGCGGTGACCGCTGCGGCGCTGCTGGGTCTTTGGGGCTGCGACAGCACCCCGAAGGCGAAGGTTTATGTGCAAAATGTAGGTGAGATTACCGGCGCCGGCGCCATCGCGGTGAACGATGTCTTTCCCGGCATCGTGGTTTCGGAAAAGGTGACGGAGATCCAGCGGGATACGGAGCGGACGGTGACCAAGCTGCATGTGGCCGAGGGCGACAACGTGAAGCAGGGAGACGTGCTCTTTCAGTACGACTCCGAGGAGCTTCAGTTGAGCCTGGACAAGCAGAACCTGGAGCTGGAGCAGCTGAAAAATACCTCCACCACCCTGCAGAGTCAGATTGCAGCCCTGCAGAAGGAGCAAAAAAACGCCTCCAAGGACGAACAGCTGAGCTACACCGTGGAAATTCAGTCCAAAGAGGCCCAGAAAAAGGAAAACGACTACAACATTAAGGTCAAGCAGCGGGAAATCGCCCAGACCAAGACCAATCTGGCCAATGCGGAGATTCTCGCTCCGGTCTCAGGCCGGGTGGTCTCAGTGAGTGAGGACGGCTACGACCAGTACGGCAATCCCAAGCCTTACATTACCATTCAGCAGTCTGGCTCCTACCGGGTGAAGGGTACCATCAATGAGCTGAGCATGGGCGCAGTCACAGAGGGAATGGCTATGCGCATTTTCTCCCGCACCGATCCCGAGCAAACCTGGAGCGGTACGGTGAGCCTCATCGACCTGGAGAGTGCTACACAATCCAACCCCAATTCCATGTATTTTGGCAGTATGGAGGCCGGTGAGATGGGCGCCACCAGCAAATACCCCTTCTATGTGGAGCTAAGCAGCGCAGACGGCCTGATGCTGGGCCAGCATGTGTACATGGAGCTCGCCGGTGGAGAGACCGCCACTGGTGGCCTCTGGCTGCCGGAGTACTACCTCTGCTACGAGGAGCCCGCCGGAGAGGACCAGGAGAAGGGTGACCCTTACGTCTGGGCGGCTAACGACAAGGACCGCCTGGAGAAGCGCTATGTGACCCTGGGGGGCTATGACGAAATGCAGATGGCCTACGAGGTTCTGGAGGGCCTGACGGTGGAGGATGAAATCGCCTACCCCAGCGAGACCTGTGTGGCCGGCGCCGTGGTGACCCGCGACCCCGCCGAGGCGACAGAGGCTTCCGGGGAGACTTCAGAGGGTGACCCCATGATGGAACCCGATGGATCCGGTGAAAATGGAGAGCAGGGGGAGTCCGGCGTCGATATGACCCCAGCGGACCCATCTGGTCAGGAGGGCCTACCCATTGAGGAAGGCGTGGAGGGAGCCGACGTGCTGGCTCCCACCGGGGATCAACCTGAAGAGACCACTGGCGGCGGGAATCCTGCCACTCCCAGCCCCACCACAGGGACAGGCACCAGCGGCACCCTGAATCCCGATGAGCCGACGGAGGGCACTGCGTCTGACGGCGACCTGGAGGGTTAAAGCCATGATTTTGGAATTACGCGACGTCTGTAAGGACTACACTCGGGGCAAGAACCTGGTACCGGTGCTGAAAAATGTGAATCTCCAGGTGGAGCAGGGGGACTACATTGCCATTATGGGCCCTTCCGGCTCTGGAAAGACCACGCTCATGAACCTGGTGGGCTGCCTGGATCTGCCAACCTCTGGCCAGTACATCTTGAAAGACCAGGATATGAGCACCCTGAACGATAACCAGCTGGCAGAGATCCGGAATCAACACATCGGCTTTGTGTTCCAGAACTTCTACCTCCTGCCGAAGATGACGGCCCTGGACAATGTGGCTCTGCCTCTGCTTTACGCCGGTGTGAGCCAGAAGGAACGGCGGGAGCGGGCAAAAGCGGCTCTGGAGTCTGTGGGCCTGGCGGAGAG
>OFMD01000494.1_pt1 | contig 31363 bp, 22 predicted proteins | sample 1541211 | NCBI WGS metagenome assembly OFMD01 (sample SAMN04209231, study PRJEB22552) | human gut metagenome | biome: gut; material: feces | host: Homo sapiens | place: USA: Oklahoma | reverse complement strand
TCCCCCGGGGGGAGGCTGGGGCGCTGCCGCACCAGGGAAAAATCGAAACATCCTTCCGGCCTTAAGCTCGCGGCGATCACCAGTATATCCCCATAAACCGGCTGCTACTGTGTTTGCTCCGGCCTGTGCCTGGGGAAAACTACGGTGATCTTGGTCCCCACACCGGGGGTGCTGTCCAAGTACAGGGCCGCTCCGTGGTACAGCGCTCCGTGCTTCACAATGGACAGGCCCAGGCCGGTGCCGCCAATTTCCCGGGAGCGGTTTTTATCCACCCGGTAGAACCGCTCAAACACCCGTCCCTGATGCTCCTGGGGAATGCCGATGCCGGTGTCCTCCACGCTGAGGGCCACAGCCTCTTCCTCCCGGGGTTCCAGACGGACACAAACGGTGCCGCCGGGCCGGTTGTATTTGATGGCATTGTCGCAGAGGTTGTAAATCATCTCATCTGCAATCTGCCGGGCACCGCTCACCCATTGGGACTCCCCTTCCAGAAAAATCTTCACCCCCGCACTGTCCGCCGCAGGCTGCAGGTGCTCCAGCACATCTGCACACAGAGCCCGGAGATCCAGCTGCTCCCGCTGGATAGGCAGTTGCTTGTCATCCATTTGGGTAATTTTAATGATATCCCCCACCAGGGTGATGAGCCGCAGGGCTTCCTTATGAATGTTCCCTGCAAACCGGGGCACATCCTCGGGCCGTACCAGGCCGTCCCGGATGATCTCGGCAAATCCGGAGATGGAGGTGAGGGGCGTCTTCAATTCATGGGAGACATTGGCTGTGAACTCCCGGCGGTAGCGGTCCTGTTCCTCGTGCTCCTGGGTCAGGTGCTTCATCTGGTCCCGAATCTGTTGATTCTGAGTTCCAATGCGCCGGACCAGAGGGCGGAGCTCCTCATAGGTCTGGCTCTCCAGAGGGGCCTGCAGGTCAATGCGATTGATGGGCTCCACCATATCCCGGGCCGTTCTGGCAGCCAGCAGCAGGGTTAACCCAGCCACCAGGGCCAAAGCCGCCAAAGTGGGCAGAGCAGCCGACTGCAGCAAAGACAGGTTGGACGCCTGGGTGACGGAAAATCGCACCACAGAACCGTCCGCAATCCGCAGAGCATAATTGTTTGTCCGCTCTGCCAGAGTGTCGGAATACCGGCTGCTTTGTCCGCTCCCCTCCTCCAAGGCCTGGCGGACCTCTGCCCGCCCGCCGTGGTTGCCCATGGCCTCTGCCGGAACCCAGGTATCATAGAGCACCTGACCGTCGGCAGCAATCCAGGTCACCCGGCTGCCATCCTCCGGAGACAGCTTTTCCAGGTATGCCACCCCAGACAGCTCCACAGCCTGGGCTATGTAGGCGGCCTCCTCCCGAAGATTGCGGGCATTTTCCAGGCACACCTGATTGTAGGCAAATCCTGCGAAGATCCCAATACAAATCAACGCAGCACTGAGCGCAGCCAGCAGACAACTGCGGTATACCTTCCGACTCAGGCGCAAAGGCCGCCTCATGGCCGGACTCCAATCTTATAGCCCACGCCGCGAACCGTCTCAATCAGCTCCCCCGCCTCCATCAGCTTTTGCCGCAGGGTCCGAATGTGTACATCCACTGTCCGGCTCTCCCCATCGAAGGAGTAGCCCCAGATCCGGTTCAGCAGCTGGTCCCGGGTGAGAACCACGTCCTGGTTTTCCAGGAGCATCTTCAAAACCTCGTATTCCTTCAGCGTCAACGTCACGTCCTGTCCATTCACCCGGACCACATGGCGAGCCGGGCACACATACAGAGGGCCCACCGCATACTCCGCCTGGCTCTGCTTCCCTCCGGAGCGGCGCAGCAAAGCCCGAACTCGAGCCAGAAGCTCCATCATCCCAAAGGGCTTGGGCACATAGTCATCCGCTCCTGCATCCAGCCCAATCACCTTATCATATTCCGTTCCCTTGGCCGTGAGCATCATCACAGGAATCCCCTTCCAGGGGCCTCCCGCCCGGATTTTCCTGAGAATTTGCAGGCCGTCCTCCTCCGGAAGCATGATGTCCAGCATAATGAGCTGGGGAACCTCCTGCTCCAGAGCGCGCCAAAAGGCTCGCGGGGTCTCAAATCCCCTGGCCTCCAGGCCGGAATTATTTAATGTATATAGCACCAGCTCCCGGATGCTGCTGTCATCTTCTACCAAATAAATCATGGCGTTTCCCTTTCCCCGTTTTCGCGGCGCATCAGCTTTTCCCGGATTTGATTATACAACAAATTCTTACCATGCCAACCACCTCTTTGTAAAATTCCGGTTAAACATTTTAAAAGATGGCTGCATAGGAAAAGAAAAGGGCGCGTTACGAAATAGCGTTTTCTAAAATTGACCCTAATATTTTAGCGGGAGAAGGCACGAATTTCTGCGTTTTCTCCCGCTATCTTTCACTTTTAGAACGGGGTCTGTTACAAAAAACGCATTTTGCAACAGACCCATCTTGCCTGGCTCATGTTAACTGCACTCCCCGCCCGAGATGCCGCTGAGCAGCAGACGAAGAATCGGCCTCTGGGATGGGGCTGCCACGGGCAGAGCCTTCGTCTGCGGCTTAGGATGACACGTTCTGCTCCTCCGGCCTGTCTATGGAAGCAGCGTATAGATTCCATTACTTTGGCGGCAACAAAAGCTCTCGCTCCCGTTCCAGGAGAGTGGAGATGGAGCCCCGGTCCACGGTATAGTAAACCCGGTTTCCATCTACGGTGCATGTCACCAGCCGGGCGGCCAGGAGCTTGCTCATGTGATGGTGGATGGTATTGCGGGACAGGCCGAACCGGGCCGAAAGCTCCTGGCCATAGGCCCGCCGGTCTCGAAGAAAACAGAGAATATCAAAGCGAGTCCGGTCTCCCAAAAGCTTGATGGTATGATACACCTCATATTCCGGCCCCCGGCTGGAGGCCAGCATGGCCTGCAAGGGGCCCCGCAGGATGCCGCAGTACACCTGCACCGGACCATCCTGCCCCAGAGGCGTCACCGACAGGTTGGTATCCATGCCAAAGAGGAAGGGATGGACTGTATATTGCAGCTCTGGCCGGCAATTCAGACTGGAGGTATGGGTCAGGAAATGTTCCAACCCCTCCCGCTGCAAGGTAGTGGTAAAGGCGGCGCAGATCTCCTCCATGGCCTTTCGTTCCTGACGCAGCAGACGGATGGTCTTGGACAGATAGAAGGCAGCCTGGTTCAAAACCGGCTCCGGCCGGTGATATAGGTCCAAAATGGCCACCTTGCTCTCTGCCGGTACGGAAAGGGCCAGCACCCGGGCGGAAAACTCGTCACCGCTCATCTCCACAGCGGCCTGGGCCTCGTCCGCCACAGCCAGAGAGACGGCCAGAAGACCCGCCAGACGCTCCGCAGGCATCTGCTCCAGCGCCTTTACCACCTCATCCAAATCCCCGGCAAAGCCCGCCGTCATGGGATAGAACAGCAGAAACGCCAGGCAGCTGGAGCCAATGGTATTATAGGGAAAGCCGGATAAATTGCCAAACAGCTTCTGGAGATCTTCCTCCGGAATGGGCAGCTGTCGGTTCAGCCGGTCCATCAGCGCCCCAATGGGGTTCAACCGCTGCCGGAACCGGTCCAGATCCTGGACACCATTGCTCTGCAGCCGCTCCAGAAGCCGCTGGGCCGTATTGCCCGCCGCCCGGCGTCCCAGATAGGCCAGAGCCTCCAGGAGCTCATTAAACCAGGGGAGATATTCCATCCTGCCACCTCTTTTTCTCAGCTCTGTGTCATGCTCCACGTGCAGATGCTGCCATTTGGCATCGTGTTCGCAGAGGAAAAACGTTCTCCTGCCATTGGCCTGATTTGTCCGCATCACAAAAACAGGGTGGGTAGCCCAACAGGAAAAAAGAGATTTTCTTAAAAAAGCCTACACGTTTTTAGTATAACACAGCTAGAGAAGCAAATCAACCTCCATCCCGTTTTTCCCCATTTTACACAAGATTTTGAGGCAAAATTTAGTACTTTTTCCAGCGACTTTTTTTCGTTATCAGTTGACACCCCTTCCCGGAGAATGGTATAATGGCCTTGCAAATATGCTATATGGTTGTGGGACAAACAGTATACAGCTATATGGCGTACAGATCCAAATACCATATCAAAACAGAAAGGAACAAACACTATGAAACGGATTCTCTCCCTATTGCTGGTAGCAGTCATGTTGGTGGGTCTCTTCCCCTCCACGCTGGCCGCAGACAGCAACCCGGAACCCCGGTCGCTGAATGCGACAGAACTCACCGGCCTGTCCCGGCTGGATGAGGAAAAGCAGGAGCCGGCAGAAAACCGGCAGGAAACCCCGGGTTATCAGCCCGAGGACCTGGTGACCGTCATTGTCACCCTGACGGATGAGCCTGTCCTGGCTGGTTTTGACCGCTCTTCGGTCTCCGGCATTTCCGCCGGCGAAGCCGTCAGCCAATACCTGACCGACAGCGCTGCCGAAACCCGGCAGGCGCAGCTCCAGCAAGCCCAGAGCAATCTGCTGTCCGCCATGGGCCAGGATGTGAAGCTGGTCTCCCAGTGGACCAATCTGGTCAACGCAGTGGCCGTGGAAGTCCCCTATGGCCGTCTGGCTGAAATCCAGGCCATGGACGGGGTGGAAAGCGCCTACGTACAGCATGTGTACGACCGGCCCATTGAAGAAACGGGCGCCCTCTCCCAGGAGGGCACCCACGGCTACAGCTACGACCTGGTGGGTCTGAGCGGCGCCTGGGAGGCCGGATTCACCGGCAAGGGGATGCTGGTGGCTGTGCTGGACACCGGCCTGGACCTCACTTGGGCCAGTTGGGGCGATTCCTCCAATCTCAATGTTGGCGTCCGCCGGGTGCACCAGGCTTTCACAGAGAATTCCTTCCGGAACGATCCCGATGACGCCAAGGACGGCTGGGAACTGCGGTACACAGAGGAGTCCATGGCCCGGCTGCTCCAGTCCACCCAGCTCCGGGCAAACACCGGCTCTGAGGGTCAGCACATTATCTATGCGCACAACGACCCTTATAAGAACCGGAAGGTACCCTTTGCTGCCGACTATGCCGATGGGGACCTGAATGTGCAGCCCAGCGACAGCAATCACGGCACCCACGTGTCCGGTACTGTGGCCGGCTATGCTGAGACCGAGGAGGGGGAAGTCATCTTCTCCGGCGTGGCTCCGGATGCTCAGATCCTGGCCATGAAGGTCTTCCCTGACGCAGACGGCGGCGCGACTGAGGCCTCCATCCTCAACGCCCTGGAAGACACCGCCGTTCTGGGCGCCGATGTGGTGAACCTGTCTCTGGGTTCCGACAACGGATTTGCTGATGACGGCTCCGCCGCCAGCGCTGTTTACAAGCGGCTGAATGACGCCGGCATCCTCTTTATGACCTCTGCCGGTAACGCCGGTTACTCCAGCGTCAACAATAACTACGGTGGCAACACCCTGACCTCCGATCCGGAGATCTCCATGATGTCCTCCCCTGCCATTTACGGCTCCAACCTGGCCGTGGCCTCTATGGAAAACACGGTTCAGGCTCAGTCCACCCTGACTTGGAGCGGCCTGGACGGGCAGGAGCACAAGATTGCCTTCCAGGACTCCACCGGTGTAGCCATGAAGTACAAGTTTGCCGGCCAGGGCGCCGTGAATGTCATCCCTGTGGATGGTTACGGCACCTATGAGGACTATTCCAACGCCGGCTTCCGCAACTACTATGGCAGCGGCGAAAAGGGCGAGACTGGCATTGCCCTGGTGAAGCGGGGCGGCGGCATCTCCTTCGTTGACAAGATCAACATGGCTACACGGTTCACCTGGTCTTACTATGACAGCGAGAAGGGAACCTATGTCGCAGAATCTCCGGTGAAGGCCGTCATCATCTATGACGAGGATCCCGAGGCCACAGAGCTCATCAACATGAGCACCGACGGCAGCTACCTGACCTCCGCGTTCATCACCGGCAAGGATGGCGCCGCCCTGGTGGAAGCCGCCAAGGCCGCCATGAGCGCTGGTTCTTATGCCTCTCTCACCGTCCAAAAGGAGGATGAAGTCATCTCCTCCCCGGAGGGCGGGAAAATGTCCACCTTCTCCTCCTGGGGCGCAGGTCCCAGCCTGGAGCTGAAGCCGGAAATCACCGCCCCCGGCGGCAACATTTGGTCCACTGTCATGGACACCACCTATTCTCCCGCCAAGCCCGGTGGCCTGTATGACGACTACGAGGGCTCCTATGGCATGATGAGCGGCACCTCCATGGCTGCCCCCCACATGACCGGCCTCACCGCTCTGGTGCAGGAATATGTTCAGAAGGAGCTGGGCGTCACGGCCAGAATCCCCATGAGTACCCTGGCCGAGCACCTTCTGGTGAGCACCGCTCTTCCCATGCAGGATGCAAACGGCGTGTACTACTCCCCCCGCCAGCAGGGCGCAGGCCTTGTCAATGTAGCAAATGCCGTGAAGACCCCTGCCTACATTGCCGTCCAGGAGCAGAGCGTCGGTAAGCTGGAGCTGAAGGACGATCCCCAGAAGACAGGCTCCTATCACATGGCATTCACCGTCCGGAACCTGACGTCTGAGGCCCTGACCTACAACGCCAAGGCTGTGCTTCTGGTCCCCGGCTCCGACACTGTAGAGACCCAGTATGGCCAGCGGGACGTGATGCTGGCCAGCGACGTGCTGCTGCGGGAGGTAGACCTGGGCACCGTCACCGTTCCCGCCTCCGGCAACGTGGACGTCGCAAAGGACGTGCAACTCACCAGTGAGGAGAAGGCCCAGCTGGACGCCACATTTGAAAACGGCATCTACATCGAGGGCTTTATCATTCTCACAGATGCCTCTGACGCAGAGGAGAAAAACCCCCAGATTGGCCTGCCTTTCCTTGCCTACTACGGCGACTGGACTGCAGCCCCCATCTACGACTCCGCCACCTGGCTGGACGAGCCCACAGACGGCGAGGATGTCCTGAAGAACGAAACCGAGTGGAACGTCTCCATCCTGGGCTACACCGACGGCTATTCCTACACCAACCTGGGCCAGAATCCCTTCGCCACCACTTCCTTGGACACCCAGCGGGTGTTCTATCCTGAGAATGTGACCATCTCTCCCACCGGTTTCTTCAAAGAAATCAACGACTACATCCTGTACCAAAAGCGGGAAGCCCGGGTGGCCGTGGTAGAGGTCCGGGACGCCAATACCGGCGAAGTCTACTATCAGGACTACACCGCCTTCCAGTTCAAGAGCTATTACAATCAGACCAGCGGCATGGTTTTGCCCGCCTCTCTGTACTACTTCACCAACACCAACTTCAATGGCAAGGATATGAACGGCAATGTGCTTCCCAGCGGCACCGAATGCATCTACACCATCACCGCCTATGGCGAAGCCGATTTCCCCATGACCTATGAAAACGGCCAGGAAGTGTTGGACTATGACGCCATTGTCTCCGGAAGCTGGACGCCCCAGTACAATGGTCACAGCATGGATATGACCGGCGACGTGATCACCATGCCCCTGCGGGTGGATACGGAAGCCCCCAGACTGGAGAACAGCGCCGTATCCGTCGCGGAACAAGATGGTAAGACCACCATCAGCGGCAAATTCACTGACGACGGCGCCATTGCCTCTGTAGAGGTGGTGCCCCTGGTGAAGAGAACCGCCAAGAGCGATCCGACCCGTGTGGACTACGCCATGGACCGCAACAACTCCTTCTATGCAGAGTACATCTATGACGCCGGAGTGGGCGAATGGACCTTCACCGCTGACGTCACCGAGTACAGCCACGTCAACGAGACCTACGAAGGCGAAAACAACATTTATGACTTCCAGTGGACCGGCGATGTGTACATCTTCGGCGGCGACTATGGCGGAAACGACCGGGCCTATGCCGTGACGGTCGATTCCACGCCGGGCCTGGTGCTCTCCACCACTTCCGCTCTGCTTTATGTGGGCAGCAGCTTCGACCTGAGCATCACCAACAACACCGGCTCCGATGCCCCCCTCACCCTCACCTCCAGCAACCCCGAGGTGGCCACCATCGATGAATTCGGCCATGTCAAGGCCCTGAAGGCCGGTCAGGCCGTGATGGAAATCACCAACGGCACAGAGACCGCCTACTGCATCGTAGCCGTCCGGGAGAAGAACACCGAGATCATCGACTTTGACCTGTCCATTGCATCCTTCTCCGGCCTGAAGCCCGGTGGTAGCATGGTTGTGAAGGTGCAAAATCTCCAGCCTGCAGACGTGGAGCTGAATGAGATCCGCTGGGAGGTCTTCGAGGACGATCCCGACCTCTACGCCGGCCTCATCAACTGCGCACGGTATACCTCCGACGGCCTGACTGGCGAAGTATACCTGAACTACAGCGCCACCGGCAGCAACAACCCCCCGGTTCCCGGCGCTTCCGGCACCCTGAAGGTCACCCTGAACGGCGTCACCCGGGAGATGAAGCTGGATTGGGAAGACCTGTACACCGAGAGAACCGATGAGGACCTGGTCTCCAATCTGAACTACGGCGATCAGACCGTGTATGTGAACCAGGGAGAAGATGCCCTGCTCCACGCCAAGTACAACGACACCGGCGCACACAGCATCGCCAATGTGGCCCTGTGGACCGGAAAAAACTATAACCCCTATGACAGCGAGCACTCCCAGGAAGCTGCAGAGGGTCTCATTCTGGATGGCCCCGACTTCTGCAGTGTCAACAGCACCTGGACGGGAAAGCTGGTGAACCAGGAGGGCTACACCCTGCCGGAGCAAATTCGTGTCTTCACCCGTTATGAAAGTGGTTACGAATACGAAATGACCAACAGTTGGCGTCAAGATTTCGCATACAATGCCGAAACCGGTGAAGTCAACGTGTACTTCACGCCGCCCTCCGCCACCAGCACCCTGGTGATCCGGGCCGACGGTGTGGAATCCGCCGGTAACCCTGCCGGCACCGTCTCCGGCGAAACCTACGAGCGGCCCAGCGGCCTGTACGGTCCCTTTGACTGGGAGCTGGTCTCCGGCAACGGAACCTTGACTACAGAGGAAGACTACAACCTGAACGGCACCACACTCCCGGTGGCTCATTACACCCCCGCCGAGCCTGGATGCAGCATCGTAAAAGCAACCACCAAGGACGGCAAATATTCCGTGAATTTCACCGTCATCTCCCAGCCTGTGATGCCCGAAACCGTGGAGCTCAAAGAAGGGCGTCTGACCCTCCACGAAGGCGAGAGTCAGAGCCTCACCGCCACCCTGACGCCGGAGCCCACCCTGGAGAAGCACGAGGCCCTCATCTGGAAATCCTATGACGAGAGCGTAGCCACGGTAGACGAAACCGGCAAGATCACCGCCGTAGCCCCCGGCTTTGCTTGCATCACAGTTTCCTCCCCCTATGTGGCCGGGGCCATGAGCCAGTGCATCGTGGAGGTTTTGCCCTGCCAGCATGCACAGACCGAGACTGTCACCGTTCCTGCCACCTGTGAAGAGGACGGCTCCGTCACCGTGACCTGCAAGGCCTGTGGCAAGGTGATCTCCACCGAGGTCCTGCCCAAGGGCCACACCTACACCGCCGTGGTGACGGAACCCACCTGCACCGAGGGCGGCTTCACCACCTACACCTGCACCGTCTGCGGCCACAGCTACGTAGGCGAACACACCGACGCCCTGGGTCACGACTTTGAGGTGACTGTGGTAGAATCCCAGGAGGGCGCTGAGGGCTACACCCTGCACACCTGCCGCCGCTGCGGCTACAGCTTCCGGGACAGCTACACCGCTCCCCTCCCCTGCCCCTCCTCTCGGTTCACCGATGTGGACACCAGCCGGTGGTACCATGAGGGCGTGGACTTCGTGGTCGCCAAGGAGCTCATGAATGGGATGACCGACACCCTGTTCCAGCCCGACGGCACTCTGACCCGCGGCCAGCTGATGACCATCCTGTACCGCATGGCCGGCACGCCTGAGACTGAGGCCGCAACACCCTTCACCGACGTAGCCTCCGGTCGGTACTTCACCGATGCCGTGGCTTGGGCCTATGAGGCCGGAATTGCAGAAGGCGTTTCCGGGACCACCTTCGCCCCCAATGCCCCCGTCACCCGGGAGCAGCTGGTGACCTTCCTGTACCGGTACGCCAAGTACCAAGAGGAGGACGTGAGCGCCCAGGGCAACCTGGCCGGTTATCCCGACGCCGAAGCCGTCAGCGAGTACGCCCAGATCCCCATGGCCTGGGCCGTGGAACAGGAGCTGGTGAACGGCATAGACGGCAAGCTGGCCCCCAAGGGCACCGCCACCCGGGCACAAATCGCCACCATCATCCTGCGCTACTACGCCATTTACGGCGAATAAGCGAACCCCAAGCCCCAGGGCCTCGGCCCTGGGGCCTTTTTCATGCAATGACACGCAAAGTGGCATGATATCACTCTACAAAAACTCAAAAAAGAAATGTAGCTCTGGGGCCGCAGACATTCCACTCTAGATTTGTACTTTTTCATTTTTGAGAATCTTTATGGTTTTTACTTGACATTCCTCTGGACATCTTATAGAATACAAATAGTCTCCTACGGTATTTTAGAAAAAGGTGGTGAGGGCAGCGGCAGAATACTGTGGCATACTGGCAATCTGTATAAATAGCATGCCTCAGCAAAAATACAACAATAAGGGAGTTGAGATATGGTGAAAAAACATGCCTGGTTGAAGTGGGTGATTTTTAGTGTTGTTCTGATCCCCCTCCTGTGGCTGATCTGTGCCCTGATTACATCAATCCCCGTTTATCCAGCCTTTCAAAAGCAGGTAGATTCTTATGCAGAACTTCAGCAATGTTTGAAAGATATACCGGAGGTCGTTTTGCCAGATACCTCCATGCTGGAGCTTACAGATCAGGTCTATGTGCTAAAATTGGATGACCGAAATATTTTTTCCAAGCCAAACGGTTATGAATATTGCGGCACTATGCTTTACGAAGGTACAGAAGTAATCTATGACTTGAACTGTGATAAAGCTGTCAAACTACACAGTAGCTCCGATGTAGTTTATCGCGATATTCAACTGGACTATTTCACTTGGGAACCAGCAGAAGGTTCCAGTTGTAAGAAATCCAGGATGGAATTTTTTATTAGAGATCAGCATTACTCTCTTTATGCAAGTTACACGCAATCCGGTCTATCAGAAAGCGAAATAGAATTATTGGACAGCAAGATTGCTCTGCAAATTAATTATTTTGTAGAAAATATAATTGATTATTATTTAGATAAATAATATGAGATTATTTTGATAAGGCAAATTATTTTATTTTTATATGTATCTATTCTATTATCATACTTTGCTCTGCCTGGCAGCGCCGCTTCACCTAATGACACCAATGTAGTTACTGCCAGTTTGACCGATACGGAAATATCTCGAACTACGCCAAGTCTGCTGTCCTGGGCTGTCGCCGAGCAAATAATGAATGGCATCTCCAGCGTGAATGGCCCTACTGTTTTCTCTCCCAAAAGCTCTGCCACTCGTGCGCAGGCAGCTGCTTTCTTGAAGCGCTTTATAGAAAATATTGCCAGCTTAATGCCGCCATCAAAAAATTAGTATACTATCTCCTGCTTCTCTATCGAGGCAGGAGATGTATTCTATTAGCCGGAGGTAATCCAATGCTCAGAATCATATGCTGTCTCTCTATTGTTTTGACCCTTCTTTTGAGCAGTTGCGCAAAAGAACCAGAAGAGAAACTAGAAATTCAATCAGATATTTGTGCGCAATCCAGCAGCGGCCTGGAAATGGCAGAAACCGATGCGGGATATTATTGTAAAGCAGATAGCATGCTCTACTACGCCGACCGGTCGGATTTAACCAATTGGGTATTGGTTTGTAATGAACCCAACTGTAGCGGAGATCTGGTTGTCTGTCCCGCCCGCTTTGATGGCGAGTACCGGCTGCGGGGGGACCAGATCGAAACCATTCGCAATCCCCAGCTGTTTCAAAATAACAGCAGCCATGGCAGCCCCCAGCTATTTCCCAACGACGGCAGCGATCTCAGCGCCCTGTATACCATGATGGCGGACGGTACCGGCTTGCAGCAGGTATATACCCTGGACGGCAGCAGCATGGGTGACGGCGGCGCGTCCGGAACATGGCTGCTGCAGGACCGAATTCTCGCGTTTTATTCCCAAGTCCAGCCTGACGGCACCTTTTCCAATTCCTTCCTCCAGATGGACGATGCCGGTACCCACACCCTGTATGCCTCCCAATCCGAAGAAATGGAAACCCCTTTTATCGCCCGGGCTCAGGATTGGTGCGCCATGCGGGGGGACCTGGCCATGTACATCAGCCTCCTGTGTGAGGATGACACCCTTTCCCACCTGTACCGGCTCACAGAAGCCGGCCTGGAGGAAATCCCCCACATTTGTGACTACGACCTGCGGGGCGCATACCTGGCCGGGAACACCCTGCTCCATTTTGTGCCCAATGATGGGTACTATGAAACAGACCTGGACAGCTCCCACGGAGAAAAACGTATGGACGCCCAGTTGAAAGACAGCATCGCCTTCCATTTCACGGAGCAGTATATCGTAGAAACCAACCGCCTGATCGATCAAACACACGTCCCGGCGGAGGCTCGCCTGTACGACGGCAGCAGCTGGCGCACCATTTCCCTGCCAGAAGAGGTTGCAGCAGAGAATGTAAATTTGTTTCCCGTCTCCCTGGCCTCCGACCGCATCTTCTTCACCACATACCCGGACGACTCCCAGACCAGCTTGTACTATGTCCTGCTGAACGACAGCCAGCCTACCCTCACCCTCTGCTGGGAGCTGCCCCGGGGCAGCGGAACTGAGGGATGAAGCCTGTCCCAGACAGTCACATCGCCATTCCCCCCTCTTGAAAGCCGAGCTGCATGCGGCTTAACTGTACACAGGGCAGCAGCATTTCCCCTTTGCAGACCGGTAGTCAGGAGCCATACAATGCAGGAGCCCCTACTTCCGTCCGTCTCTGATCCGTGATTTGGAATATTGCAACGAAAATTCCTATCTCCATATATAGCCAGAAATCCGCAGAGCAATCTATCAATCGGACTTAGAGCTTCATGCAACCTGGCAAAAAAGTCAGTTTTAAGCCATTCTGTGTCAGGAGAAAATTTCCATATTTTTCCATATCTGGCAAAATATTTATATTTTTAGCTTGACGTGCAGCATGCAATCAGGTAGAATAGAAGCAAGGCACATAGTATACAGATTTTAGAATACTCTTATGTGCCCAAATGCTTTCAAAAGGGGATGATAGGACCGCAGCGGCGGTAGGACGCCATAGCGTGCCGCCGGATTACAACACACATCACAATGGACCGTGGCATCAAATATGTGGAAAGGAGTACCCCAAGTATGAAACGAAAAGCAATTTTTGCCCTGGCCGTAGCCGTCGCAATGCTTGTCGCCGTCATCCCGGTCTCCGCAGGCAGCAGCTACGATTACGGCACGTATGGTGGAAGCTATTATGAGATTTCCGCCACCTGCAACGATGTCTACGTTCGAACTTCTTGTGAAAGTCGCTCTTACACCGCGAAAGTGTCAGGAGATATTTACCGCTATAGTGATAGTAGCATTCCATATACAACGATCGGACCAGAATCTAATAAGTCAAGCATCTATCTTGATACAACATTTAAATTTGATCCACTATATATAGTATCGCATCATTATATTAATAATATAAATATTGATAATCTATACGCAGCAATAGTTAATTATAACTGCCCATCATACAAAAGCAGCGTGAGGGGCAGTTATATTTTAAGTTGAGGTTTTTCTTAATGAATAGAATTCTGATATTCATATATTTACTTTCTGTTTTTGTGTCTTTGTTTGGATGTAACCACGAGCCAGCTCAATCAAGCGACCCATCCACTACATATAAACTTTGTGCCGTTTCAAGCAATTACACTATGGCCGAAACGGAAAACGGGATTTACACCAGCAATTTTGGGCATCTGTTCTATGCTGACAAAACCGATTTAAGCAAATGGACACCTGTGTGTAATAAGCCAAACTGTACCCATGGCCGGAACGCACTCGACTGCGATGCCGCCATCACCGGCGCGTTTTACCTGAATCAAGGGCGGATTTATTATTGTGACAGCGATTCCTTTTACGGCGGAACCGATGACATTGTGATCGTGAGCATGTCCGCCAGAGGTGGAGACCGAAAGGTAGAGCACGTAATCTCTTTCCCAAACCACGAGCACGTTTCACAGCGGCGAAGCTGCTTCCTAGAAGACAGGATACTACTTTTTTGCAGCTGTATGACTACAGCCGGCACATTCCATAATTATGTCATACAAGTTACGCCAGATGGAGACAAAATTCTGGCAGAAGGTTGGACAGATCATATGCCTGGCTTCTTAGGCACCGTGACCGCTTCGGAAAACGTGGGTGGCGATCTCGCTGTGCTCTACCAGCTAGATTCTAATGACGATTCTTTCTGCACGGTGCTCTATCGACTGGCCGAAGATGAGCTCATACCCATTGGCGATACGGCTGGACTGGGGTTTGGGGATCTTGCAGATTGTGATATGGCCGGTGCCTACCTCACCGGAGATATCCTCCAGGTATACCGGCCCAACGACGGCTACTATGACATCAACCTGGTCACAGGTTCACAAAGCAAAACCATGGAAGCTCAAATGAAGGACAGCTGGGGCTGGCGTTTGACAGACCAGTACATTTTGGAATCCCCCATCCTCTTCAATCGGCCGTCACAGCACCTGGAATTGGGCGATGGGCCTCACAACATGCTGCTGTATGATGGCAAATTTTGGAAATCGGTTGCCCTGCCGGAAGAAGTGGCCCAGACTTCCGGAACGAACTATCTGGTTCCCAAGGCTGTAGCCTCAGATCGCGTTTTTTTCACCCTATACAATCCCGATGATTACGAAACACGTTGGTACCAACTTGTGCTCAACGAAGACAAACCAACATTAACATTTCTAACATCCACATCCTGGGAGTAGAGCATTTCCCCAAGGAGGATTTCTTACATGAAACGAGTAATCGCATTGCTTCTCCTCATCTCCCTCTGCTTCGTGCTGTTTGGTTGCGACTCTCAACCTGCCGGAGTCTCCTTTGAAGAATTCTCCCGCTGTGCAATTACCAGCAATTATTCTATGGCCGAGACAGACTTGGGGTTTTATTCGCTGTTTGCAGGCTATCTATACTACGCTGATAAATCAGATTTAACCAAATGGCTTCCAGTGTGTAGCAAGCCCAACTGCACGCATGATTTAGAATCCCCGGATTGTGATGCAAATATGTCGGGCAGCGGATTTCAGCTATATCATGACAGGATTTACTTCTGTGACAGCTACGGATTCTATAAAAATGGGCATAGTGGCACTGTACTTGTCAGTATGCCGATCTATGGTGGTGAGCGGAAATTGGAAGATGTAATTTTTAATTCTGACCAACAGGGTTCCAGCAGACAGTGGAGAAACTGCTTCTTACAAGATAGAATAATTCTATTCTATAGCTATATGAACGAATCGGGAGATTTTAAAAATTGTGCAGCTCAATATACCGCAGATGGAATTCAAATCTTGGCAGAAGGTCAGTCTGAAAATCTGCCCCGATTCTTAGGTACAGTCACCGCCTCTGAATACGTTGGCGGCGATCCTGCTGTTCTCTACAACCTGGATGACAGCGGCTTTGGCACCGTCCTGTACCGGTTCACTGAAACAGGGCTGGAACCCATTGGTGACACTGCCGGGCTGGGTCTTGGAACTTTGGCCAGCTGCGACATGGCCGGCGCTTATCTCACCGGGGATATTCTCCAGGTCTATCGGCCCAACGACGGCTATTATGACATCAACCTGGCCACCGGGGAGCAGACCAAAACGATGGACGTTCAAATGGAAGACGGCTGGGGCTGGCATTTGACTGATCAGTATATTCTGGAGTCTCCCCTGCTGTTCAACCGCCCGGAACAGCAACTGGAGATGAAAGACGGTCCCCACGCCATGTTGTTCTACGATGGAGAATCTTGGAACCCTGTCACTCTACCGGAAGAATTGACACAAGCAACAGGGGCCCCCTGGCTCACTCCCCTGGCAGTTGCCTCAGACCGCGTTTTCTTTACATTTTCGGATGTCTCAAATTCTGGGCGTACCCGGCTGTATCAGCTGCTGCTAAATGAAGAAGCGTACCAGCTTACATTTCTGACCTCCTATGAATGGTAGCACAGTGTGCCCCCCTACAGGGAATCGCCCTGATGTTAGCCCTGGTTCTCTTTGCTTCTTCCCTCTCTGCCGCTGCGGCTTTCCGCGAAGGTTTTTATGGCGGCTACTACTACGAATTGGTCGCAACTTGCAGCGAAAATGACGTTTATATCCGTACCTCCTGTGAAAATCGCTCGTACACAGCGAAGGCATCTGCCGATATTTATCGCTATCGCGTTGGTGAACGGTATACAACTATGGGGCCAGAGTCTGCAAAATCAAGCATCTCATTGGAGAGTACATTTAGTTTCTCGCCTGTATTTATTATATCTTACCACCATATTAACGGTATTCTTATAGATAGTCTGCATATAGATGGTAACTAATATGGCAGATTTAAAACTTTACCAAGCAGAATTTCCCACCCAAAGCGCGGGGCGATTCTGTATCTAAAATGGAGGCTGTTTTTATGGCGAAACGTCTGACTGTTTTTTTGATTTTATGTTTACTTGTATCCTTATTCGGTTGTAGCCACAACTCACCTCAATCATCCGTTTCATCTAGCGCGTATGCACTTTGTGCTACTACCAGTAGTTATAGCATGGCCGAGTCTGAGGATGGAATATGCACCAGCTTTTTGGGGCACTTGTATTATGCTGACAAAGACAATCTGAGCAGCTGGACCCCGGTTTGCAATAAGCCAAATTGTGACCATACCCAAAAGGCCCTTGAGTGCGATGCCAAAATATCTGGTAGTGGATTCTATCTACAGCAAAATCGGATTTACTACTGTGATAGTGATTCCAACTACGGCGGCAGCTACGATCTCTTAATTTTAAGCATGTCACCAAGTGGGGGGGATAGAAAAATTGAACATACGATTTCCTTTCCCAGCCAAGAGCATGTGCTGCAGTGGCGAAACTGCTGCCTGGCGGACAGAATGTTACTATTTTGCGCTTGCATGGACGAGTCAGGCACATTTCATAACTATGTCATACAAGTTACCCCTGAAGGTGACCAAATCCTGGCCGAAGGTCGGACAGAAAATATGCCCAGTTTCCTGGGTACCGTGACCGCCTCCGAAATGGTAGGTGGTGACACCGCCGTGCTCTATTGCTTAGACTCGGATAATGGTGGTTTTGGCACCATGCTCTACCGGTTAACCGAAAGTGAACTCGTCCCCATTGCAGACACCGCCAATCTGGGACTGGGGGATTTGGTAAACTGCGATATGACAGGCGCTTACCTCACGGGAAATGTTCTCCAGGTCTACCGTCCTAACGATGGGTACTACGACATAAACCTGACCACAGGAGCACAAACCAAAACCATGGACGTCCAGATGGAAGACAGTTGGGGCTGGCATTTGACAGACCAGTATATTCTGGAATCACCAGTTCTCTTTAATCGGCCGGAACAAAGACTGGAGATACCAGCAGGTCCTCATTCGATGCTGCTATATGATGGGGAAACTTGGAAATCTGTTACCCTGCCAGCGGAGATCGCACAGATTTCCGGAACAAACCGACTATTTCCCAATTGTGTAACCTCCGACCGTGTTATCTTTACATTTGAAAACTATATTAAACACGAAGTTAACTGGTATTACTTAATTCTTGGCCAAGAAAATCCAGAACTTGTACCTATGTGCTCAATGAAATTTGATATGTATGAGTAAAGTTTATAAATAAAATGTCTGTGGTTACATTGATGCTGTCCTTGGCTTTCTTTATCTCCTCTATTTCCGCTTCAGCCGCATTCCGTGAGGGCTTCTATTGCGATTACTATTATGAGCTCCTAGGAATTTGCGAGGACGGAGAAGCTTATGCTGGAACTTCCGTTACCAACCGAAGTTACACAACAAAGGTAAGCACTGAAATCTGTCGCTATATCACCGGTCCTCTCTATACAAACATCCGGACTTAGAGCTTCATGCAATCTGGCAAAAAAGTCAGTTTTAAGCCATTTTGTGCCAGGAGGAAATTTCCATATTTTTCCATATCTGACAAAATATTTATATTTTTAGCTTGACATACAACATGCAATCAGGTAGAATAGGAGCAGCTGACAGAGTAGACAGATTTCAGAATCCTCTTATGTGCCCGAATATCGCTTTCCAACGGAACCCATTGGCCCCGAGTCCGCAAAATCAAGCATCTCTCTTAGCAGCACATTTGGATTCACGCCATTGTACCTAGTGTCTCACCATTATATAAATGGTGTACATATCAAAAGTCTTTATGCAAGCAACAGCTAATTTCTTTCAAAATTACTAGTTATCAGAGCTGCTCCTCGTACTAAAACAGCGTGAGGGGCAGCTCTGTTCTAAAAGGAGGTTGCTTCTGATGAAAAAAATCATAAGCTGTTTCTTTTCTATTCTCCTTTTTGCGTCTTTATTTGGCTGCAATCATAAACAAACCCAAGCCACCACTTTACCTGCTGTGTACACGCTCTGCGCCGCAACCAGCGACCATAATATGGCAGAAACTGAGAACGGAATCTACGCCAGCTATTTTGGGCATCTGTATTATGCCGACAAAACCGCACCAAACAAGTTGACACCTGTTTGTAATAAACCAAATTGTACCCATAGTCTAAGCGCACCTGATTGCGATGCTGCAATTACTGGTAACGGTTTTTTCCTGCATCAAGGTCGGATCTACTACTGCGACAGCGATTCCAATTACGGCGGAAGCAATAACATCGTGATGGTCAGCATGTCGGCAAGCGGCGGAGATCGAAAGGTGGAGCATGTAATCTCCTTCCCCGCCCAGGAGCATGTATTGCAGCGGCGAAACTGCTTCCTGGAAGACAGAATGCTACTATTCTGCAGCTGCATGGATGAATCGGGCACATACCACAACTATGCCATGCAAATCACCCCAGAGGGAGACCAAATCCTGGCAGAAGGCCGAACAGACAATATGCCTAGCTTCCTGGGCACCGTCACCACTTCGGAGTATGTATGGGGCGACCCCGCCGTACTCTGCCAGTTAGACCTCGATGACGGCTCTTGTGGAACAATGCTCTACCGAATTACCAAGGACGGTCTTTCGCCCATCGGTGACACCGCTGGGCTTGGACTGGGGAATCTGGCAGACGGTAGTATGACCGGCGCCTATCTCACCGGCAACGTTCTTCAGGTGTACCGGCCCAATGACGGCTACTATGACATCAATCTGGTCACGGGAGAACAAACCAAAACCATGGAGGCCCAGATGGAGGACAGCTGGGGCTGGCGTTTGGCAAACCAGTACATTCTGGAATCCCCCATCTTGTTTAACCGGCCAGAACAGCGCCTGGAGCTGGACCCAGGTCCCCACACCATGCTGCTGTATGACGGGGAATCCTGGAAGCCCGTTATCCTACCGGAGGAGGTCGCCCAGACTTCCGGAAGCAACTATCTGGTTCCCAATGCTGTAGCCTCGGACCGTGTTTTCTTCACCCTATACAATTCTGAGGATCGCGAAACGGACTGGTATCAGCTGATGTTAAACGAGGACGAACCAAAACTGACATTTTGACCTCCACATCCTGGAAATAGTGCAGTTTTTCCTTGCTGTGGTCACGAAATTTCAATATCAAAGGAGGTAGTTTTTATGAAAAAGATATACGCCGTTGTCCTCTCTGCCTTACTGTCCCTGTCCCTTGCCGGCTGTCAGCAGCCCGAGGCTTCCACCCAAAAGGGCCCAGCAGACAGCTCCCTCTGCGCCAACACCAGCGCCTATCTGATGGCCGAAACCGAAGGTGGGTTTTACTACTCCACCGGCAACATTCTTTACTATGCAGACCAGGAGAACCTGACTGAGTGGGTCCCCGTATGCAGCCGTCCGGATTGCAGTCACAATGGGCCGGACTGCCAGGCTTATCTGGCCAATGACGGCAGGTTTGTCCTGAAAGGGGAGCAAATTTATTTCTGCGACAGCAACACCCGCTACCATCCAGACGGAGACTCCGGTACCGTCCTGGCCAGCATGACCTTAGACGGCGGGGACCGGAAGGTGGCCTATACCATCCCCGGCTCCCTCTCCGATGCCGGAGGGTCAGACCGGTTCTGCCTCCTGGGGGACCAGCTGATTGCCATGTACTGCCGAATGAACGAAGGCGGCGCCTTTGACACCCGCATGGTGCGGGTGGATGAAACGGGTGAACAGGAGCTCTTTACGGGCACTATGGAGCAGCTCCCCTCCTGGCTGGGGGCTGTCACCCGGTATGAAGACATGGGCGGCGATACAGCCCTCTATTTTTACCTGGACGACAGCCAGGAGAATTGGGCCTGCACCCTGTACCGCCCCACTGCGGAAGGATTGGAAAAGCTGGGGGATGTTTCCGGCCTTGGCAACCTGATGGATCTGGATTTCACCGGCTCCTATCTCTCCGGGGAGGTTCTGCGGATTTATCGGCCGGGAGACGGCTACTATGATGTAAACCTGGCCACCGGTCAGGAGACGAAGGCCCTGGATTCCCAGCTGGAGGACGCCTGGGGCTGGCAGCTGACCGAGCGGTACGCCGTGGAGTCCACCCTCCTGTCCCGTCCTCTGGCCCACCAGAAGGACCCGGTGGACCGGGAGCAAGCTATGACCCTGTATGACGGGGAGCGCTGGCGTCCCGTTGCCTTGCCGGAGGAGCTGGCCCGGGGACCTCTCTTCCAAAATCTCCGCCCGGTGGCAGTGACCTCCGAGGGGATCTTCTTCCAGGCAAAGCTCCAGGACCAGCGCCGCCTGTACCAGGTGAAGCTAGACGGAGATACCCTGCAAATGACGTTCCTGTTTGCTTTTCCGGCATAAGGCTGCAAATTCGCCGGAAAGCAACCAGGGTGCATCCAGGAGGCCGCACCCTGCAGGCGCTTTTGTACACACCTCCGGGAAGCCATAGAAACCGATGCCCACGTAAAGTCACGAGCTTCGGGATCCACGCACAGCCTTGCCCTTTGCGCTGGCGCGACAGCGCCCGGCCTTCCCGGGGGCCAGGGCGAAGCACCATGGGATCTTACCACTTGCCAGTGGCAAGTGACTCCGCAATTCCAGATGCCCCGCCGTCAGGTGGTCGAATGAGGAACGGCGATATTTGGCAGATTGGCAGGTAGATTGATTCAGACGCAACATGTTTCCTTTTTAACCAAGTGAGGAAACATGCTTGCCCCAGTTTCCAAGGGAAGTGATTTTTTTGGAAGAAATCAAACGCGTGGTCTTCAGCCGGCGGCGGCTGGTGGCGCTGCTGCTTTTGGCAGCCCTGTGCCTGGTGAATCTGGTGCGGATCAGCCCCCGCCGAAACACCGGTATCTCCCAAGTGAAAACGGAGCAGTTCCTGAAGGCACACCAGGGCGAATCACTGGAGGAGCTTCAAACCCAACTGGACCGCATTCTGGAAAGCCCCAATTGCAGCCTCAGCGACCGCATGAGCTACGGGCTTCTGCGCAATCAGGTGGAGTATCTCTTGGGCTTCCCTGGCCGTCTGGCGGAGATTCAGGCGCAGGCGGAGCACATGTCCTCCGTGAGCATATTCGCCGGTTCTCCTTATTCCCAGGCCAACATCCGCAAGACAGCCGCAGACTACCGGCGTCTGGAGGGCGCGGAGGTCACCCTGGGCCATGACCGGGCTGTGGAGCAGGTCATGGGGGCGAGGCTTTCCGATTGGCTTTTGGGGGCATACATGGCCCTGGTGGTGGCTTCGTTCCTGGAGGAACGGAAGCGGGGCCTGTGGACCATGGTCTGCGCCAGTCCCGCCGGCCGTTTGGGCCTGCCTGTCTGGCGGCTGGGAGCCGTGGCGCTGGGGGCGCTCCTGGGCTCCGCCGTCCTCACCTGCACGGAGCTGAGTCACGCCTATTGGATGTATGGCGGCCTCTCGGAGCTGGGCCGGGTTCTACAATCAGTCTCCAGCTTTCAGGACTTTACATATCCCATGACCATTGGCAGCTTTTGGCTCCTTTACCTGCTTTTGCGGGCCCTGGGCGCGTTTCTCCTGGGCTTGACCCTCTGGTTTCTCCAGGAGGCAATCGCGGACCGGCGGCTGGTGGGGGCGGTCTGGGTGCTGGTCCTGGGCGGGGAATATGCCCTGTACCGCAGACTGCCGGGGACGGCATTGCTACAAAAGGTCAATCTGTTTTCCTGCCTCCATCCCCGTGCTCTCGTGACCGGCTACTGTAACCTGAATCTTTTTGGCCATCCCGTAGGGCAGCTGCCCCTGGTCCTTTGGGCGGGCCTTCTCCTGGGGGCGCTGATGCTCCCGGGAATCGGCTGTATCTACCGGTTCCGGAAGCCCGTCTCCGGCTACGGCTGGGTAAACCGGCTTCTGGACCGGGTCCGCCGCCTGTTCGCCCCCATGGCCCGGCATGCCAGCCTTTTGGGCCACGAGTTGTACAAAACCCTGGCCGTGGGCCGGGGGGGCCTCATTCTGCTGGGGGCCCTGGCCTTAGCGGCCCTGCTGGCCCAGTCCCCAACCCTGGGTACCAGCGACCCGGTAGAGGTCAACCTGGAGAGCTACTACCGCCAGAGCCAGGGCCCTGTGGGACAGGAGACCTGGGATTACCTGGCCAAGCGGCAGGCACGTCTGGCCGAACAGCAGGCCCAATGGGAGGAGCTTCAGCGCCGCTATGAGGCGGGAGAAGCTTCGGATGGAACCTACGAAATTGGCGTGATGAACCACGGTGAGCTTCAAGCCCAGGCCCTGGCTCTGGATCAATATCAAACCCACGTGGAGGCCCTGGCCACCCAGCCCGGCAGCTATGTCTTGCCCCATTGGGTGTACCGGGAGCTCCTGAGCCAGGACAGCGCCCGGAGCAAATCCCTGTTCCTGGTGTGCCTTTTGACCCTGGCGCTCCTGTTTGGGACACAAGCCGGGGTGGAGCGGCGGACCGGCATGGCCCGGGTCTGCCAGGCGACACCCAGAGGCCGCGGCATGCTCCGCCGGCGGCGGCACGGGGCGGCCTGGATTCTCACCTCGGCCTTCAGCGTGAGCGTCTGGAGCGTGCAGCTGATCCAGCTGGCGCGCAGCTACGGGACCCTGCCCTATCCCCAGGCCCCGGCCTGCTGTCTGACCTTCCTGGAGGACCTGCCTGGGGGAATCAGTATCCTGGGGCTTTGGCTCCTGCTCACTCTGGCGCGAACCTTATCGCTGTGCATTTGGAGCAGTCTCATCCTTGGGGCAACGGAAAAACTGGGAAAACGGGGGTAAGACCATGGAACTGAACATTGAAAGCCTGACCAAACACTATGGAGACCTTTGCGCCCTGGGGGATTTTACCGTCTGTCTCCGCCCCGGCGTCTATGGCCTCCTGGGACCCAACGGCGCAGGAAAGAGCACCCTTATGAACCTGCTCACAGATACCGTCAAACGGGAGGCCGGAAGCATCCGTTACAATGGTAAGGAAATTCTGGAGCTGGGGCGGGGTTACAGGGCGCTGGTGGGCTACATGCCTCAGCAGCAGGGTTATTACGAGGAATTCACCGTGGGCCGCTTCCTGTACTACATGGCGGCGCTGAAGGGCTTGCCCCGCTCCAAAGCCCGGGGGGAAATCACAGAATTTTTGGAGGTCGTTGGCCTGTCAGACTGTCTCCACAAAAAAATGGGCAGCCTTTCCGGCGGCATGCGTCAACGGATTCTGCTGGTGCAGGCCCTCCTGGGCTCGCCCAAGGTGCTTCTTCTGGATGAACCCACCGCCGGGTTGGACCCAGAGGAACGGATTCGAATCCGGAACTATATCTCCGCCATTGCCACGGAACGAATTGTCCTCCTGGCCACACACGTGGTGTCTGACGTGGAGTCCATTGCCGAGGAAATTCTTCTCCTTCGTAAAGGGCAGCTCATCGCCCGGGACACCCCAGCAGCTCTGGTGGATCAAACCAGGCCCTTCGTCTCCGAGCTCCTCTGCCTGCCGGAGGAGCTGCCCCAGATCCAAAATCAGTACCGCATTTCCAACATCTCCCAGTACGGCAGCCAGCTTCTCCTGCGCCTGGTAGGCCCCAACCTCCCGCCCCCCTGCTTCCCGGACATCCGGGTGGGGCTGGATGAAGTGTACTTGTATTTTATGAACTGGAAATAGACCATGGAACGGTCCCTGCCCTGCACCATGCAAATGAGCCAGCCCGAAGAGGGTTGGCTCATTTGCATGGACATCTACGGTCAAAGGGAAGCGGGATTCTCCCTTTGGAAGGATACCTGCGTACCCCCCATACCCAATGTGGTTTTGATCCCGATCCCGCCATAAGGCGCAAGGCATATCAAAGCGCCCCACAGCTCCAAAAGGGGCAGCGGCAACTTCGCCTCCACCTGAATTCTGCCACAGAAACCAGGAATGGCCGTGTCCTTCATCCGGTATCGGGTGGTCCGGAGGGCATAATCTACGATGTGAATCCCCTCCAGCAGGGCAGAAATGGCATCCTCATCCGTGAGGGGATAGTCCGGACACAGGTAATTCCAGCGGCCGAGCAGACTCTGCAGCAGAAGCCGTTCCTGGGGGAAAATGGCATAGCGTCCCGCTTGCTTGAACGCCGTGGGGGTGAGAAACCGAATCTCCACCCGTTTCCGGCACTGCTCCCGTCCCTGGAAAATAAGCGCCTCCGGCCCCGGGACCTTGCGGATTGTCTGCCGCTCTACGGAAATGGGACAGCCGTGGAGGTCAATGAGATTCGTCTCCAACAGCGGGGGCGAAAGCCGCGTCTCCAGCTCTGTACAGAGGAGATTGACTGTCCAGACCGTCTGCTGGGCATCCTTGTCATAGGAGAGAAATTGACTGATGGGATGCTCCCCCGTCTGGTGCAGCCAGTCCCCCTCTTCCCTGGGCATCCGCGTCAAAAGCCAGGCATATAGCCGGTACGCCCAGACCGCCGGCATGGGCCTTCCATCCGGGGTATGTAACACAAGCTGGTGCTGGGTCATCACCGGATATCCACCTCACAGACGCCATAGGGATATAATTTTCCACCATATTGGGCGTATTTCAACATTCTGGGAGAAATCTCCTGGTCCGACTTATGATGATGCTTTGGGAAGGACCGGTCCAACCGATCGGAGACCCATTTCAACGCTTCTTCTGCACCCCAATAAGGATACGCCAACGTTTTTGAGAAGAACCCGACTCCACCGCCTAGAATCAGGCAGTTCTGGTACTCCTTATAGACGCTGTTCACCGGTTTCCTAAACTTCTCCACATACGTCTTATCATAGTGATCTGCAAAGCTGTCAACCGTTTGCAGCAGACTGTCTTTTGTAATGCTGCCTTTGCATACTGATTGATCCAAAGTCAGCTTCAGATGCAGCTCCACTTCCGGCCGGATGCACTCCCGGACACAAGTGATGGTGTGGGCTTCTCCGTCTTGATTCACATCCATCTTTTTCGACAGCATCATTTGAGAATCTGGCACAGGCAGACTGTCTGAGATCTGCACCCCCCGCATGATGCTGTTGACCGCATCATCCATCACCTTTCCGTCTCTGGTTCTCAACTCCAGCAGGTTGAGATACCGCCCTTCCGGAATCTCTTTCTCCCTCTTGCGCGATGCCAACACCCGCTTCCGCTGATCCGTGTCTTTCTCGGGCAACTCTGCCTGTATTTTTTCCAAGAGCAACGCCGTACGAATGGCGCCTTTGACGCTGCTGCCCGGTAGATAAACCTGCCCGGCAGCATTGCGAATGAATCCATGAATTTCCCGCTTCTTGTCTTTGACCACCTCTGCGTCGGAGGCATCTACAGAATAACGAATCACCGAACGAACTTCCTCGGGACGCAGTTGACAGTCTCGCGTCAAAAACGCATGTAGATTGTCCTGCTCTCCCCTCATGAACTGCTCATAGCGTTCCTCCAAATTCCGGTCCGTCAGCAACTGAAAAAACGCATCTTCCTTGAGAAATGATGCCCGTCTGCCCTTCGGGTCAAACAGATATTCTTTCTTCACATACTTCTTCCCGCTCCCCACAAAGAGGGGGGTACGTGTTTTCAAAATCAGGTCATAGACCTGCAGATGACCCAGCTCTTTCATTCTGCCACCCCCAACAAAAGTGGACGGCCATAGCGGTACACCGGGTGAGCGCCTGTGTGGCCCACCTGATACAGCGCTCCCTGAAAAGGAGCCTGGAGAACCGCCCCGGCGGAGAGGAAATACTGGCTCCGTTTTTTCATTGCCGTGGAAAGCTCCGCCTGAACAAAACCGCTGCGGCGAATGAGGCGGAAATCTCCATCCTTCAGCGCACCCTCCAGCTCCTCTTCCTCTGGCAAACTGGTGGTGAGGAGGAGATAAGGGCCCTTTTGAGCAGCAAGGCTGCGGCCCAGGCTCTGGAGCTCCTGACTCCCCTCCAGCGCAACCGGCCTCTCTTCTTCTCCTGCAATCCGGAACTTACCAAACCCGGCGCTGGTCTTTCCCCCCAGGCCGCTGAGCCCCAGGGCAGACACCAGCTTGGTCAACCGGTCAATCTGCTCCGGCTGGCAGGCACACAGGAAGTAGAGCCCACAACACGACCGGGCATTCGGGCAATGCTGGCATTCTTCCCGTTTCTCCTCCCCGCAAGTCCCCTTATATTGAAATAGCCCCACTTGGTAAGGCTGCGCATCGCTCCCCTGGGGTGTCGCCGCCTTTGTCCCCTCCATATGCCTCCCAAAGCGAGTGCAACACGCTTGCTCTGGAACGCTGGAGCTGCTCTGCAAGGCAGTGGTATAATCCTTCCAGGCAGATACCGGTATCCACCGCTGCTTTTTCCGCTTCTTTTTCTGGTCAGACGGCAGGTCCTGCTCCGTCTCGACAGGTGTCACTGGCTTTGGAAGGAACAGGGTATCCCCCCGCCAGGGCATGGTGTCGCTGAGGAGCAGCTTCCCCTCCTGCACCTGCCCGCACAGCTCCTCCACCCCCTCTGGCCCATAGAGACACAGCGCCGTCTGACACAGGGCGGAAAACAACGTATCCGCCCGAACATGCTCCTCCGAAGCGGCCAGAGACAGAGCCGCATCCGAGGGACCAAAGTGAACGGCAGTTTCAAACCGGAGCTTAAACAGGAAGTAGTTCATAATCTTCCACCTCTTTGAAGAGGCGCGTCAGGGAGCTGTCTTCCTGATGATCTTCACAGTTTGTCACATGGAAGTCCCGGAAACTTACCCGCCCACTGCCCCGGGAACCATGGCCCCCTAGATAGTCCAACTGCAGCAGCTTCATCCCCTTAGCCAGTAAGGTCAAATCCGCCTCCATCTCCTCTTTCTTCGCAATATCATATACAATCCTAACACCAAACTTCACGCCGGGATTCACCCGCTCAATCTGCCTGGGATTGGCCACGGAATTGCTACGACTGATGGCATTTTCCGTCTTCACTTCTGTCAACCCCACCGCATCCATCTCCTCTGCGTTGGTGACAAAGCAGTCGGAAAATTGCAGACGGGACCGGCGGACAGGAGTTGCACAGCCAAACAAACGGAGAATTCCTTCCGGTTCCTGGTCAATTTCGGGCAGACTTTCAATCCCATTGCCCTTTTGATAGCTGTCACTGCGCACCAAAAGCGTGCGCAACTTCCCCTTCAGGCTGCTACCCGGCACAATGGGACGTTGCGTCAGCGGATCCCGAATCACAGGGCTGTCCACAGCTCCAATGGGAGAAAAGATCCCCGAACCACCAATATGCAGGCCCGTCCGCACCACGAGGCTGCATGTAATCAGAATTTTACCGCACATGTCCATTTATGTCTCCTTACCGCCAAAATATCGATGGAATGCGACTAGCGCCTCCATATAACGGGTAAACCGAATGAGTCTCTTCCGGTCATTTCCAATCCATTTCAGGTACTCCAGTAGCTTCGTCTTCTCTACAAATTCCTTGGTTCCACTGTCTCTGCCAGACTCATAGATGACCCGGACATGCATCCGCTTGAGCCTTGCCACGCTCTTATCCTGAAGGGTGCTCTCAGTACGCAGCTCTTCTTCGCTGCAAATATCCACAACTAAGCTGAATAAGTTCCGAATTTTGGTGGTGGTAATGGATCTCCGATTACGCAGGTCATACATCACGTTTTCGGCCTGCTCCACATAGTTCTCCGGCACTTCTTCCACCTTCACCGGCTCTGGGCCCTTACTCTGCGGCTTCGGCTTCCCTTGGCCGCCCCTTTTTTGAAACTGGTTTCTATCATTGGGTAACGCCATCGGTTTTCCCCTTCCTATTTTCATAAAGATAGAGATAACTTGCAGAGATCAACTGTCTGCGGTCTTCGCCGCTCAGGGCCCACCCATAGGCCTGTTCTATAAACTCTCGATATGTCGGATACTGGGAAGAATGCCACGAGGGCTGAAGCTTCGACAGGAGATACGCATACCGCGCCAGTTCAATTGGCCGGTTTCCCCCATCTTCCACTGGGCGCAGCAACTCCATCATATGGTGCAAAAACGCGTTTCCCCGCTCTGGATACTCTAAGAAGAATGTCTGCAGAGCCTTCAGCTTTCCATTCTGAACCTGCTCCCGGAACGCATCCCATTGATAAACATGGTTTTCCTCTGGCGTAAACAAGGCAATGGCGTCCTTTTCTTCATGCTCCTTTGCCCCACGCCGCCCCTTGGCCTTTTCCTCCAGCTCCGCCGTCTGGCTCGCCGCCAAGCGGATGGGGAAATGACTGTCAAAGAGGGTGAAACCACAGCTGATGGTCAGCGCGCCACAAGTAAAGCACTGGAAGGCCTCCCGAATTCGCCAAGCAGCCTCCAACACTTGATTCCAGGCCCCCACCAAAAACACATCGTCGCCACCGGCGTAAACAATGGCAACGGCCATGCTTGTGTATTTCTCATCATAGGCTTGGCTCAAAATTCCATTGATATAGCGCCGGAAAAACAGGGTCATCTGCCGGGAGAGGGCTGCCGAGCGGGGCAGATTCACAAACCGCTGCCGCTTCACCGGGTCCGTTTCCCCTTCCTGCTGGAAACCAGAGTGAAACGCCGCGCCCAGGTTGTCCACATCCATCCGGCAGACGGCAATGCGCTGGATGCCCCTGGAACAAGCCGCCAGCTCCTCCATCGTTGGCAAATCCTTCTGCGCGGCATGCTTACGGTATACATAATCCCCCATATCCAGCCGGATGCTACCCGGCAGCTTCGGCAAAAGCTTTTTGGAATAGATTCGTACCACGGCCTTCTCGCCCTCCAAATGGGCGCAGGCCGTTTCTTCTGGTTCTAAGCAAAGGTATACCCTTCCATCTGCAGCAGGCAACGGGAGCTTGACTGTCTTTTCATCTATAGCTGGCAAGTTGGTCTTCTCCTTTTCCTCCAAGACCCGGTACACCACATACACATCCCGTTCCACCAGCTGCTTAGACATCTCCAAAAACCGCTTGCACCAGGGGCAGCGGAGGTCCGGCGGTTCATTCTGGCCAGCAAGATCCACCAGACGATCCATCCGGCCGCAGACCTTGCACTCCCGTCCCTGGGTGTCCAGTTTCTCCCGATTCAGGGTTAAGAGCTGTCCCGCGTCATAGCGGCGGAGCTTCCGCCGCTCCACCTTCTGGTTCAGGTTGCAAAAGACCTTCTCATAAGGGCTCTCCGCCGCCGGTTCGTTCACCAGGTCGTTGCCGGAACAAGCCACCCAACCGTGATCCATGTAGAGGGAAATCCCAAATTCCTGAATCAGCCAGTTGTTGAACTTTCGGTTCCAAACCGCTAGAGCTTCCTCAACCGCCCCAGTCTTCGGGAGAAGCAAATGGCATTGCCCGCCGCCGTGGAACAGCAGATTGACCCGGCTCAGTTGGCATGCCGCCAGCAACTCGTCTACATAGTGCTCCATCAGTAGTTCCAGGAAAAAAGAGCGGCTGCGCAGAGACTTCAGCGCGCCATCTGTAGACACGGTGTAAATGAATTTCTGAATCCCGGAAAAACCGGCTGTGTAGAGGAGGAATGTCTTCTCCTTCCGCAGCGCCGCCTCCTGGAACGTCGAATCCTCCCGAGCCAGCAAATACTCACTCAAGCAGGACCCAAAGGCAGCGGCTGTCCGCCGTCGGTCGTAGAGGGAGAGGTCTGTCTCTGCTCCAGCCCGGACCTCATCCGGGAAATCACTGGTCCACCGCTCCAGCGCAGTGAGCAGCGCCGGAATCACCGATGATTCCTCCGGTTGCAGCTCCGCCAGGGACATCTGGAGCCCCTCCCACGCGCACTGGTAGTCCTTCGGCTGAAGCGGGATCCTCTTTGATTCCAGCTGAGGCATCTGGTTCTCCGCCCCCCGCCGGGGCCGAAGATAACCGGAGTGCTCTCCTCCCATGTGGGTAAATACCGTCGCCAGGGGCGTCAGGGGATCTACCGTTCCGCCCGCTCCCTCCGTCTCATGCCCGGCAGTGGAAAGGCGTCTGGCCAGGTGCGCCAGATCCGTCACCCGATTCTGGGGCAGTGGCTCCTGGAGTCCATCCAAAACCGGCGCCCACTGAGGCCCCAGCTTCCGCAACTGCCCCCAGTCCCCTTGCCCGCCGCCCCGGCGGCCCATTTCCTCCAGCCCCTGCAGCAAGCAGCGCAAGGTCACCTGTAAGGTCTGGGTGTGCAAACAAAATCACCTCATTCTCAGGTTCTCTCCCCGTAAAAAACAAAATTCACCAAATCCAGCAAAATCTCAGGTTGAGAATCCCTAATTTTTACATTTTCTGACAAAATCAGTATATCACACCCCTGCCTGTGATGCAAGAAAATTCACAATAAAAAATGGGACTTTCACACGAAAAGTTCCATTTCCTTCTCCACCGCACCATGGAGGCAAACCACGCATCCACCCGAGGCAATCATGCACCGCTTCCGTATCTCATTGTAGGGGCGGACCCATGTCCGCCCCTAGTAGGCATTTTCTGTTCCCCAAACACAGGTTGGAAACACATAATGTCTTCTCCAGCCAGACATATAGGCCCACCCCAAGGCCTTACTCGCGACGCAAATTGCAATATTGGAACGTTATAACGTAGTAGAGAGCAATCCCCACATTGCCCTCTTCGTCCCCTTGCGGGGATAAGTTGTGTTTAGAAATCCTCCATGGAATCATCCAATTTACAAATTTCCGTCCCCTTGCGGGGTTAAGCTGTGTCGGCAAAGCTACCCAACTGGCATCTACATACCCATGCCAGATTCCGACAAAATCACTATACCACAACTCGCCGCAACTGGCAAGTGGCATTCCAAAGTAAAAAATCCCCTCATGTTCCCATGCACCCCCCCGAAAACCGCGGTGCATTTCTGGCCTCTTCACATGGGGTTCACACTGGGGCAGGGTCTGCCTTTCTAGATCAGGGGCAGACCCTGCA
>OFMD01000485.1_pt1 | contig 31646 bp, 30 predicted proteins | sample 1541211 | NCBI WGS metagenome assembly OFMD01 (sample SAMN04209231, study PRJEB22552) | human gut metagenome | biome: gut; material: feces | host: Homo sapiens | place: USA: Oklahoma | reverse complement strand
GCCCGGCCGCCGCCGAACAGCTCCAGGAAGGTCTCCTGGAAGCTCTGCTTGAGTATCTCAAACTGGGCGGCGAAGATCTCCGTCATCTGCTTGGTGATCTCCTCGATGATGCCCACCAGCTCCTCTTTGGCCCTCTCCACATCGTTGCGCTGATCGGAGAGGTAGGTATAGCGGGTGTTCACCCGGTCAAACTCCTCAATAGCGCCGATGTTGATGGGCCCCAGGCCCTTGATCTCCCGGTTCAGCTCGCCGATACGCCGGGTGGCCTTGGGCACGCTCTCCAGCTCGATGCGCAGGCTCTGGGCATCGCTGTGGCTCAGCTCGTACCGCTCCCACAGCTTATCCAGAATTTGCTTTTCCTCCAGAGCGCTGCCGTTTAGCTTGCTCTCCAGGCGGGTCACCTCCCGCTCACAGTTGAGGAGGGTGTCGTTGCAGGTGCGGCTGAGCCGATCCGTCTGGCTGCGCCGGGCCTCCAGGGCCATCTTCTCCTGGGCGAGCTTTTGCAGGGCCAGGCGATGCTCTTCAATGTGTCCCCGAAGCTCCCGGGCCTGCTGCATCTGCCGCTCCTCCTCAGCCTGTGCCTGGGCCATGGCCTCCTCCGTTCGGACACGCAGGCTCTCCCGGTCGGTGTGCTCACCCTCCAGGCTCTCCCGGAGGCGGACCAGGTCCTCCATGCTGCGCCGGGTACTCTCCCCCTCGGCAGCGAGGGCCGCCTGCCGGGCCTTTTTCTCCGTCAGCCGGGCCGACAGCTCACTGAGGCTCTGCCGGCAGTCCGCCTGCTCCTTTTGAAGCGTCTCCGTCTCGCCCCGGGTGGCTTCCGCCCGGGCGGTAAAGTCCGCAATGGTCCGGCGAATGGTGTCCATCCGTCCGGCGTCATCGCTGCTGCGCTTTTGCAGGTTCTCTTTCTGAATATGCAGGCTCTCCTGCTGGCGCTCTAGGCTGTCCAGCAAAATATCAAAGTGGTTCTTGCGGCCCTCCAGGGTCAGCACCCGGTCATTGGCCCGGCGCTGCTGGTCCTTGGCCACCTCCAGCTCATACTGAGCCTTCTGCAGCTCCCGGTTGGCACTCTCGGCCATAAGGGCTGCGTCCTGAAGCTGGGACTGGATCTTCTTGCGCTTTTTCTCCAGCTGCTCCAGCTCCCCGGAGCGGGAGAGAATCCCCGCATTACGACTGACGCTGCCGCCGGTCATAGAGCCGCCGGCGTTGATGACCTGGCCGTCCAGGGTGACGATGCGGAAGCGGTTGTCGTGGCGCTTGGCCATCTGAATGCCGCAGTCCAGGTCCTCCACTACCACGGTAGTGCCCAAAAGGTTCTCCACAACGGCACCATATTTCCCCTCGTAGCGCACCAATTCCGACGCAACGCCCACGAAGCCGTACTCATTTTCCAGGCCGTTTTCCCGGAGACTGCGGCCCCGGATGGTGTCCAGAGGCAGGAAGGTGGCCCGGCCTCCGTCCCGCTGCTTTAATAAGCCGATGGCATTCTTGCCGTCGTTTTTTGTATCCACAACAATATGCTGCAGCGCACCGCCCAGAGCGATTTCAATAGCCACGCTGCACTCCTTGTCGGCGTGGATCAGGTTGCCCACCGGTCCATGGATACCCGAGAGCGTTCGGGCCTCGGCCGCCCGCATGACGATCTTCACGGCCTTGGAAAAGCCCTCGTATTCCTTCTCCATTTCGCTCAGCAGCCGGATGCGGTCTGAAAGGGTCTTTTCCTCCAGGGTCAGCCGGTCCTTCTGCTCCGCACTCTCCCGGGCGCGGCGCTGACGGCCCTCCATTTTCAGGCTGTGACCGCCGATGATGTTGGAGGCGGCCTGCTCCTCCTCCCGGGCAGCCTGCAGCTGCTTTTCGTTCTCCCCGGCCTCTCCTTGGGCCTGGGTCAGTTTCTCCCGGGTTTGGGACAGCTCATCCTCCAGCTCCCGGGTACGCTGGGCGATTTCGTCCGAGCCGGCGGTGAGGGCGGACAGCTCCGCCTGGGCCTGGGCCGCCTGGGCAACCTCCTGAGCCTCCCGGCGGCGCAGCTCCTCCAGCCGGACGGCATAGGCATCGCTGCTGTGGGTGCTGCCGCGCATTTCCTCGCACAGTGCCTCCATTTCCTCATCCAGAGTCCGGGCGGCTTCCCCGATCTCCTCTATACGGCGGCCCAGGGCCTCCGTCTGCTCCTGGAGGGACTCCGTACGGCTGCGGCTCTCGCTCATCTCCTGCTCCATGCGCTGGATGGTCTCCGCATGGTGCCGGGCCGTGGTTCGGGCTACGGCGGCGGCGGACTCATGCTCGCCGATGGCGCTCTCCAGGTCCGAGACCCGGGCGCGCTTTTCCTCGGCGGCGCAGTCGCTCTCGTGCATAAGCCGGGCGCATTCCTCTGCCTGGGCATATACCTCATCCAGCTCCGCCTGGGCCTTTTTCTGGTCGGCCTGCGCGGTCTCAAAGTCCGCCTGCAGCTTCAGCCGATCGGTTTTCAGCTTCTGCAGATTTTCCAGCCACACGCTTATTTCCAGGGTGCGCAGCTCATCGTGAAGCACCAGGTATTTCTTAGCCGTCTCCGCCTGCTTTCGCAGGGGCTCCACCTGCAGCTCCAGCTCTGCGATCTTGTCATTGATGCGCACCAGGTTCTCCTCCGTGCGCTGGAGCTTCCGCTCAGACTCCTCCTTGCGGTGGCGGTACTTGCTGATGCCCGCCGCCTCCTCGAAAACCTCCCGCCTGTCGTCGCTGCGGACGGATAATATCTCATCAATTTTACCCTGGCCGATGATGGAATAGCCCTCCCGGCCCATACCGGTGTCCATAAACAGCTCGTTCACATCCTTGAGGCGCACGGACTGACGGTTGATGTAATATTCCGACTCACCGCTGCGGTAATAGCGGCGGGTCACCGCCACCTCTGCCTCATCACGGCTGAAAATGTGCTCGGTATTGTCAATGACCAGCGTCACCTGGGCAAAGCCCATCTGGCGGCGCTTTTCGGTGCCGCCGAAGATGACATCCTCCATCTTAGCGCCCCGGAGCTGACGGCTGTTCTGCTCGCCCATGACCCAGCGGATGGCGTCGGAAATATTGGACTTGCCGGAGCCGTTGGGGCCGACGATAGCTGTAATGTCCTCGCCGAAGTTCAAAACCGTTTTCTCCGGGAAGGACTTAAAGCCCTGTATCTCAAGCGCTTTTAAGTACACGCAGTTCACCTCACTACTCAAAAATGGCATACTTTAACTAAATAATTGTAGCAGAAAGAGGCCGGGTTTTCAAGACTAAAATATAGCCCCCCAACCCGGGCAAAAGAAAACCCACCCTTGACAGAGTGGTGGTTTTCCCTTTTAACCTTGATGGTGATTACAAATCCGAAGAAGTGTAAAATCAAGTTCTCAAAAAAATGGATGAACTACGATACCGGTAAGGAAGGGTGTGTGAGGGAAACCCAAGAAGGGTTTCCCTCACCATTAAAATCAGTAGTTTTTGAAACTTTTTCAAAGTTTCAAAAACTTAGGCAGCGTGTCGAAAATACCTTTTCGACGCGCTGCTGTCAAAGTTATAGGCACAAGCCTCACCCCCTTTCGGGTGGTGTAGCCAACCGCCTGCCGTTCGTGCAGCGTTCTTGCGTGTATTGCAGCAGAAAATCGTTTTCTGTCAATTTTTCCTGATTCTTACGAAAAAAACAGGCGAAGGGGCTTTCCACAGCTCCCTCCGCCTGTTTATTTTTTACTCTTTTCCCGCCGACAGGGCCCGGGTGGCATTGAGCACCGCCAGCACCATCACGCCCACATCCGCGCCAATGGCCAGCCACATATTGGCGATACCGATAGCGCCCAGCACCAGGCACACCGCCTTTACCGCCAGAGCAAATACGATATTCTCGTACACAATGCGCAGGGTCCGCCGGGAGATGCGCATAGCCAGAGCGATCTTGGCCGGGTCATCGTCCATAAGCACCACATCCGCCGCTTCAATGGCCGCATCGCTGCCCAGGGCGCCCATGGCGATACCGATGTCGGCCCGGGCCAGCACAGGCGCGTCGTTGATGCCGTCACCCACAAAGGCCAGGAGACGACCGTCCTTGCGCTCCTGCAGCAGCCGCTCCACCTGCCGGACCTTATCCGCCGGCAAAAGCTGGCTGTGTACCTCGTCTACGCCCAGCTGGGATGCCACCTGCCGGGCCGCCGCGTCTGCATCGCCGGTGAGCATAACGGTCTTTTCGATGCCCTCCGCCTTCAGGCCCCGAATGGCCTGGGCCGCGTGTTCCTTCACCACATCGCCCAGGAGGATAAAACCGGCATAGACGCCGTCTACGGCCACATAGACCACGGTTCCGGCCTTTTGAGGCTCTGCAGGCCGAATGTCCAGCTTCTCCATGAGCCGCCGGTTGCCCACAGCCACAGCGTGGCCGTCCACCTGCGCCGTAAGGCCGAAGCCGCCCAGCTCCTCCACATCCGTCACCCGGTCGGCATCCACCCGGCCGCTCCAAGCCGTCTTCAGGCTCTGGCTGATGGGGTGTCCGGAGTAGCACTCCGCCTGGGCCGCCCAGCCCAGCAGGGTCTGTGCCTCCATGCCCTCCGGGGCCGTCTCCAGCACCTGAAAAACGCCCTTGGTCAGGGTGCCCGTCTTGTCGAACACCACGCACCCGGTTTTAGCCAGGGCCTCCAAATAGTTGCTGCCCTTGACCAAAATCCCCTTGGCAGACGCGCCGCCGATGCCGCCGAAAAAGCTCAGGGGAATGCTGATGACCAAGGCGCAGGGGCAGCTGATGACCAGGAAGGTCAGGGCTCTTGTGATCCAGTCGCCCCACAGGGGTGCATTGCCCATAGCAAGCCGCACCACCGGCGGCAGTACCGCCAGAGCCAGGGCACTGTAGCACACCGCAGGGGTATAGACCCGGGCAAACTTGGTGATAAAGTTCTCCGCCTTGGCCTTTTTCATGCTGGAATTTTCCACCAGGTCCAGGATCTTGGCCACGGTGGAGTCGCCGAATTCCTTAGTGGTCCGGATATGCAGCAGGCCGCTGAGGTTCACGCAGCCGGAGAGCACCTCGTCCCCGGCCTTCACCTGCCGGGGCAGGCTCTCGCCGGTAAGGGCACTGGTATTTACCGCAGACTCCCCCTCGGTCACCACGCCGTCAATGGGGATGCGCTCCCCGGGCTGCACCACGATGACGGTGCCCACGGCCACATCATCCGGGTCCACCTTCTCCAGGGTGCCGCCGGACTCGATGTTGGCATAGTCCGGACGAATATCCATCAGGTCGGAGATGCTGCGGCGGCTCTTACCCACGGCGTAGCTCTGGAACAGCTCGCCCACCTGGTAAAACACCATAACGGCGCAGCCCTCCCGCCAGTCGCCCAGGGCCATAGCGCCCACGGTGGCCACAGCCATAAGGAAATTCTCATCGAACACCTGCCCCCGGAAAATGCCCTTCACAGCCTTAAGTAAAATATCATAGCCCACGATGAAATACGGGAGGAGGTACAGCACGCCCTCCAGCCAGCCCGTAAGGGGCGAGAGCCAAATCCCCGCCACCAGCACCGCCGACACGATGATCCGTATGAGATTGGTTTTCTGCTTCTTCGTCACGGCCTTTACGCCTCCTTCAGTGTTTACGAAAAAGAATATCGCATCCTTTTATCGGCAAAAATTGCGTAGGGGCGACCCTTGCGGTCGCCCGCCACGCTGACTAAACGGGATATAGGGTATCACGGATTGCCACAGCCAGTCTGCGGACTGGCTTCGCAATGACACGGATTTTTTCGCCAGTTAAAGGTAAATCTCGCAGTCGTCCTCCACCTTTTTGCAGTTTTTCAGCACCTGCTGCATCACCGCCTCCATATCGGCGCCGTCCGCGAACTCCACCTTCATCTTCTGGGTCATGAAGCTGACGGTGGCGGCAGCCACACCCTGGGTTTTCTGAGCGGCCTGCTCCATCTTGCCGGCACAGGCAGCGCAGTCTACTTCGATTTTGTAAGTCTTTTTCATAATAATGGGTCTCCTTTCCTCAGTCGCCTAAATGCTCCATACCCAGCTTCAAAATGGAGCGCACATGGTCGTCATCCAGGCCATAAAAAACAGTCTTACCTTCCCGGCGAAACTTCACCAGCTTGTTGTTTTTCAAAATGCGAAGCTGGTGGCTCACGGCACTCTGGGTCATGCCCAGGAGCCTTGCAATATCATACACGCACAGCTCCGCACCGAACAGCACATAGAGTATCTTGATCCGGGTAGAGTCGCCAAACACCTTGTAAAGCTCCGCCAGATCATACAGATCGTCCTCGTCGGGCATCTGCTGGCGCACGGCCTCCACGCCGCTCTCGTCCAGACACAGAAACTCCTGGTCCTGATTCTTTTCCATCTGCTCCATATTTTTCTCCTCAAGTGTTCATATGAATAATTGCTCATATATTTGTTGTTTGTATACTACACCTATCTCTCTCCGATGTCAACCCCTTTTGAAAAAAATTCGGCAATTTTCAGGCTGTCGACCCCGTAGAAATAGGGAAAGCAGGGACAGAAGGGTTTTTTCGGCAACCGGTTTTTCTTCTTTCCATATTTTCCGAGGAAGATTTCCGCCGGATTTGGAATATTGGTGATTGCTTTTGAAAAAATATGTGATATACTATTTCTTATAAATGGATGACTATGCCCTGCGGCGTTTGACGCAGCGGCTCTTATAATGAGGCACTCGGCCTCCTTCACTTCAGGAAAGGGAATTCTATGAAACAATATATTATTGAAGGCGGGCATCCGCTTTTCGGAGAAATCACCATCAGCGGTGCCAAAAACGCCGCCGTAGGCATTATCCCCGCCGCTTTGCTGGTGGATGGTACCTGCCGCATTGAAAACATCCCCCAGATCAGCGATGTGACCCTGCTTCTGCATATTCTGGAGGAGCTGGGCGCTAAGATCCGCGTGCTGAACCGTCACGCCGTGGAGCTGGACTGCCATGCCATCCACTCCACCCATCCCTCTTATGAAATGGCCCGGCGCATCCGCGCCTCCTACTATCTCATCGGCGCCCTACTGGGCCGCTTCGGCGAGGCCACTGTGGCCATGCCCGGCGGCTGCGACTTCGGCGTGCGGCCCATTGACCAGCACATCAAGGGCTTCACCGCCATGGGAGCCGAGGTGGGCGTAGAGGGCGGCTTCATCCAGGCCACCGCCAAGGACGGCCGTCTTACCGGTACCTCCGTCTATTTGGATGTAGTGTCTGTAGGCGCTACCATGAATATTATGATGGCCGCTGTGCTGGCTCAGGGCAACACCGTCATTGAAAACGCCGCCAAGGAGCCCCACATTGTGGACCTGGCCAACTTCCTCAACTCCATGGGCGCCGATATCCGGGGCGCAGGCACCGAGACCATTAAGATTCGGGGCGTAGAGCGTCTGGGCGGCGGCAGCTACTGCATCATTCCCGACCAGATCGAGGCCGGCACCTACATGACCGCCGTGGCCGCCACCGGCGGACAGGTACTCATCAAAAATGTCATCCCCAAGCACTTGGACTGCATCAGTGCCAAGCTGGTGGAGATGGGCGTGTATATAGAGGATCGGGGCGACGCCATCTTGGTTCGCCGCAGCGATCCCCTGCAGAAAACCAATGTGAAAACCATGCCCTACCCGGGCTTCCCCACAGATATGCAGCCCCAGATCGCCGCGGTCCTCACCACCGCCCGGGGTACCAGCATCGTCAACGAAAATGTGTGGAACAGCCGCTTTAAGTATATCGACGAGCTAAAGCGCATGGGAGCCAACATCCAGGCCGACGGCCATGTGGCCGTCATCGAGGGCGTGGACCATCTCCAGGGCGCTCCGGTCCAGGCCTGTGACCTGCGGGCAGGGGCGGCCATGGTTATTGCCGGTCTCAGCGCCCAGGGTACCACGGAGCTGAGCCAGGTGCAGTTTGTTGAGCGGGGCTATGAGGACCTGGTGGGCAAGCTCCGTGCCGTAGGCGCGGACATCCGCGTGGTGGAGCTGCCCGACATCGCCGAGCAAAAAGAAGCCCATATCGGCTGAGGATCAGCCGCCAGGCAGCGTCTGCCGCATAGAGTCGCCGAAAGGCGGCCGGCGTACAGACGCTGTTTTTATCCCACCCCCTTTCTCTACTCCCATGAAATCACAAGCGAGGTCTGACATTTGATCACCATCCATACCTTGGCCAGCGGCTCTGAGGGAAACGCCGCCCTGGTCTGCGGCGGCGGCGTTCGCATTTTGGTGGACGCCGGCATCTCCGCCCGACGCATGGAAACGGCTCTGAAGGCCCTGGGCCATCCCCCGGACACCCTCTCCGCTGTTTTCATCACCCATACCCATTCCGATCACACCGCCGGGCTGCGGGTCTTTCTCAAGCACACGGCCCTGCCGGTGTTCGCCTCCCCCGCCACCTGCGCGGTCCTTTCCCGCCAGGTCCCCACAGTGGCCGATCTGCTCCATCCCCTGGCTCCGGGTCTGGCCCAGGAGCTGGGCGGTCTCACCGTTACCCCCTTTGCCACCTCCCACGATGCCGAGGGGTCTATGGACTTCCGCTTCGACACCCCCACCGCCTCCGCCGGGATTCTCTCGGACACCGGCTATGTGACCGAGGCCGCCGAGGAAGCTCTGGCCGGAGTAGACCTGCTGCTCCTGGAAAGCAATCACGATGTGACCTACCTGCAAACAGGGCCCTACCCCTACCCCCTGAAGCAGCGCATTTTGAGCGACCGGGGCCACCTGTCCAACGACGCGGCGGCCGCCTTTGCCTGCCGCATGGCCAAAACCGGCACCCGCCAGTTCGTCCTGGTGCATCTGAGCAAGGAGAATAACACCCCTGTCTGCGCCCTCCATACCGTGGAGTGTGCCCTGCGCGGCGGCGGCTTTGCCGATGTGCATCTCACCGTGGCGCCCCGGGGCGAGTGCAGCGAGGCTTACATAGCGGAGGGCATGCCATGCAGAAAATAACCATCCTTTGCGTGGGAAAATTAAAGGAAAAATTCTACCTGGACGCCACGGCGGAGTACGCCAAGCGCCTGGGTCGGTACTGTAAATTAGACATCCTCGAGCTGCCGGAGAGCCGTCTCCCGGAGGAGCCCTCCCCCGCCCAAATCCAGCAGGCTCTGGACGCGGAGGCCGCCGCCATCACCGCAAAGCTCCCCAAGGGCGGGGCGCTGGTGGCCCTGTGTATCGAAGGCACTCCCTGCTCCAGCGAAGAAATGAGCCGAAAAATGCAGCAGCTGGCAGTCTCCGGCAAGACCCAGCTCACCTTCCTCATCGGCGGCAGCGTGGGCCTCAGCGAGAGTCTGAAGCGCCGGGCGGACTGGAAGCTCTCCATGTCCCCCATGACCTTTCCCCACCACCTGGCCCGGGTGATGCTCTTAGAGCAGATCTACCGCGCCTTTCAGATCCGGCAAGGGACAAAATACCACAAGTAATCGGTGATACTATATAATAAAATATATTGGAGGTTTTTTCATGAACGATTTTGATATGTTAGCTGTCTCGGAAACCGCCCGAAACGGCGAGCTCCCGCAGAATTTTTGGGACGATCTCTCCTCCGGCTGGCGCTTCCACAAGGAGGAACCGGCCTGGCCAGTGGACGAAAAGGGCGAAAAGGAGAAGGCCGTTCTGCTCAAGACCACCTTCGACTCCCCCGCCGAGTCGGATGTGACCGTCTCCTTTTTGCACTCCTGCGGCATCCCCTGCTTCAAGTATTACGCCAAGGAGGGCGGCGCCGGCAAGGTTATCAACGGCTTTTCCGGCTACGGTGCCGACCTCTATGTCCCCGCCTCCCGCCTGGAGGAGGCCCGGGCCCTGCTCACCGCCGAGCCCATTTTCGACGAGGATAATTCATAACTTTCACAATAAAACGGAAGGGAGATTTTACAGCATGATCGACTACAAAGCGGAATATCAAAAATGGCTCCACAGCGACGCCATCACCGAAGATGAGCGGGCGGAGCTTTTATCCATCGCAGGCGATGACAAGGAGATCGAGAGCCGCTTCTACGGCCCCCTGGAGTTCGGTACCGCCGGTCTGCGGGGCACCATGAAGATGGGCCTGCACCAGATGAACATTTATGTCATCCGCTGGGCCACCCAGGGCTTTGCCAATGTCATCTGCGCTGAGGGCCCCGCCGCCATGGATAAGGGCGTTGCCATCTGCATGGACTGCCGCCACCACAGCATGGAGTTTGCCCGGGCTGCCGCGGAGGTCTGCGCCGCCAACGGCATCCATGTGCGCATTTTCGAGTCCCTTCGCCCTACCCCGGAGCTGAGCTTCGCCGTGCGGCACTACGGCTGCCAAGCGGGCATTAACATCACCGCCAGCCATAACCCCAAGGAGTATAACGGCTACAAGGTCTACTGGTCCGACGGCGCCCAGCTGCCCCCCCATCACGCCGACGCCATTGCCAAGGAGCTGGAGAAGATCGACATTTTCACCGGCGTAAAGACCATGTCCTTCGACGAGGCCAAGGCCGCCGGACGCATCGAGCTTATGGGGGAGGAAACCGACAACGCCTTCATGGAAAATGTCATGGCCATGGTCAATGACCGGGCTTGTGTCGCCAAGGTGGCGGATGACTTCCATGTGGTCTATACCCCCTTCCACGGCTGCGGCTGGAAGCTGGTGCCCCAGGCTCTGCGGGACCTGGGCGTGAAGCACCTGCACTGCGTACCCGAGCAGATGGTGCTGGACGGCTCCTTCCCCACGGTAGAGTCCCCCAACCCCGAGAATCCCGAGGGCTTCTATCTGGCTATCGCCCTGGCTGACCAGGTGGGCGCCAACTTCATCATCGGCACCGACCCGGACAGCGACCGGGTGGGCATCCTGGTGCGCGGCACCGACGGCCGCTTCATCCCCGTGTCCGGCAACCAGACCGGCGTACTGCTGGCGGATTATCTGCTGGGCGCCATGGCGCGTAACGGAAGGCTGCCTAAAAACGCCGTGCTGCTGAAGACCATCGTCACCACCGAAATGGCTCGCCGGGTGGCCGAGAGCCACGGCGTCACCTGCTACGATACCTTCACGGGCTTCAAGTTCATGGCCGAAAAGAAGCAGCAGCTGGAGAGCCAGGGCCTGGGTAAGGTGGTGTTCTCCTACGAGGAAAGCTATGGCTATATGCTGGGCGACTATGTCCGGGACAAGGACGCCGTCACCGCCTCCCTGCTGCTGACGGAGATGGCCGCCTGGTATCAGAGCCGGGGCATGACCCTCTTTGACGCCCTCCAGGCCCTGTACGAAAAGTACGGCTACTACGGTGAAAAGACCCACAATCTGGTGATGCCCGGCCTGGACGGCCTGGAGAAGATGGCTGCGCTCATGCAGTCCCTGCGGGATGTGCCCCCTGCGGACATCGCCGGGGTGGCCGTTACGGCACGCACGGACTATAAGGACGGCACCGTCACCGACTGCGCAAGCGGAAAGGTTACCGCCTCGGAGCTAAAGGGCAGCAATGTACTGCGCTACGCCCTGGCCGATGGCACCGTGATCCTGGTCCGCCCCTCCGGCACCGAGCCCAAGATCAAGGTCTATATCCTCACCTTGGGAAGCGATCCCAAGCAGCGGGATGAAAACATCGCCAAATACTCCCAGTGGGCTCTGTCTCTGCAAAAGTAACCCAATAAAGCACAAAAATTCCGCCCCGGAGCGTCCTCTTTACAGAGGTTGCCCCGGGGCGGATTATTTGTCTACCGGCACCCGAAAACGGTTTTACTTTACGCTGAACAGCAGCTCGCCATAGGTGGGGAAGGGCCAGTACTTAGCAGCGGTCTGGGTCTCCGACTCATCGGCTACGGCCCGCAGCTCGCCCATGGCGGGAATAAGCTCGTCGCGGATGAAGGCCGCCTCCTCGGTGGTATCCCGGAGGGTATCCAGGCGTACCAGCTTCTCCTCCAGGCTGTCCACCCGGCCATCCATGGTGTCCACCAGGGAAGCCAGCTTGCGCAGCAGCTTCTTCTCATAGCCCCAGGGCAGCTCCTCGGAAACGGCGCTCTTGGCGGCGGCGGCCGTGGCCAGGTCGGACACATAGGCCTCTACCGACGGCAGGATCTCCTTTCGGGCCATATCCACCATGGTCAGGGCCTCGATGCGGACGGTCTTGCAGTAGTTTTCCAGCTGGATCTCATAGCGGGAGCGAAGCTCGGACTCCGTAAAGACCTTGTGGCGCACCAGCATGGCCATATTGTCCTTCTGAACCAGCATGGGGATGGCGTCCGGCGTGGTGCGCAGGTTCAGCAGGCCGCGCTTTTCGGTGGCCTCCTGAATCCAGGCATCGTCATAGCCGTTGCCGTTGAAGATAATGCGCTTATGCTGGCGAATAACACGCTGGATCAGGTCGTGAAGGGCTGCGCTCAGGTCAGAGGCAGACTCCAGCTCGTCGGCGTACTGCCGCAGGGACTCGGCCACAGCCGTGTTCAGCATGATGTTGGCACAGGCGATGGAGTTGCTGGAGCCCAGCATACGGAACTCAAACTTATTGCCGGTGAAGGCAAAGGGGGAGGTACGGTTGCGGTCGGTGGTGTCCCGGAAGAAGTGGGGCAGCACATCCACGCCCAGCTTCAGCTTCTTCTTCTCCACGCCGGCGTATGCCGTGTCCGTCTCCAGGGCCTCCAGAATGGCCGTAAGCTCATCGCCCAGAAACACGGAGACCACAGCAGGAGGCGCCTCGTTGGCACCCAGGCGGTGATCGTTTCCGGCGGTGGCCACGGCAGCCCTCAGAAGGCCCTGGTAGTCGTCCACAGCCTGCACAACGGCCACCAAAAACAGCAGGAACTGCGCGTTTTCATAGGGCGTCTCCCCAGGAGAGAGAAGGTTGACACCGGTATCGGTGGCCAGGGACCAGTTATTATGCTTGCCGCTGCCGTTGACCCCGGCAAAGGGCTTTTCCTGGAGCAGGCACACCAAGCCATGCCCCGCCGCCACTTTCTGCATAATCTCCATGGTCAGCTGGTTTTGGTCGGTAGCGATGTTGGTGGTGGTGAAAATAGGCGCCAGCTCGTGCTGGGAGGGAGCCACCTCGTTGTGCTCCGTTTTAGCCAGAATGCCCAGCTTCCAAAGCTCCTCATTCAGGTCGGCCATGTAGGCCTCTACCCGGGGCTTGATAGGGCCGAAATAGTGGTCGTCCAGCTCCTGGCCCTTGGGGGGCTTGGCCCCGAACAGAGTCCGGCCGGTATAAATGAGATCGCGGCGCTTATCGTATACTTCCTTATCAATAAGGAAATACTCCTGCTCTGCGCCCACAGAGGGTGACACCCGTCGGACGCTTTCGTTTCCGAACAGCTTCAAAATACGCAGCGCCTGTCGGTTCAGGGCCTCCATGCTGCGCAGCAGGGGCGTCTTTTTATCCAGCGCCTCTCCGCCATAGGAGCAAAAGGCCGTGGGAATGCACAGGGTCTTACCTTTAATAAAGGCAAAGCTGGTGGGGTCCCAGGCGGTGTAGCCCCGGGCCTCAAAGGTAGCGCGCAGGCCGCCGGAGGGGAAGGAGGAGGCGTCCGGCTCGCCCTTGATAAGCTCCTTGCCGGAGAACTCCATGATGACCCGCCCATCGGGAGCGGGACTGATAAAGCTATCGTGCTTCTCTGCGGTAATCCCGGTCATGGGCTGGAACCAGTGGGTGAAATGGGTGGCTCCGTTCTCAATGGCCCAGTCCTTCATGGCCGAGGCCACGGCATCGGCCACGGTGGGGTCCAGCTTAACGCCCTTTTGAATGGTCTGCTTCAGAGAGCGGTATACATCGCCGGACAGGCGGGCCTTCATCACACGGGTATCAAAAACAAGGCTTCCAAAATATTCCGGTACAGTTGTCATAACAGATTCTTCCTTTCCGAAAAATAAAAAAGGAGACACTGCGTCCGGGCGGGAAAGCTCCCTCCGAGACGCCTGTGTCTCTTAACATGGCCGAATAGTACACCCCGCGGCGGCAAATGTCAATAAAAAAATGCGGTTTTTGTGCATTTTTGCACATTCTGTCACAATGTAGAAAAAATAACAAATGATTTTTTTGCAATTTACCGGATTGCATAATTCAAAATTATGGATTATACTATGCTTGAACGACGGAGTTCTGCAAGAGAGATTAGTCTCTCTTGCAAAACTCTGTCGTTTTTTATTTTTATAGGAGCTGATTTTATGAATAAAATGGAAGGCCAGGTACGCATCCCTTCCGGCTGCGCCATTTCCGCCGTTATATCCAGAGACGGGAAGCGTATGACCGGAGAAAAGATCATAGAGAGTATGCGCCCCATGCACGACCGCTCCAACGGACTGGGCGGCGGCTTTGCGGCCTACGGCATTTACCCGGAGTACAAGGACTTTTTCGCCCTGCATATGTTCCTGGAGGACCGGGCCGCCCGGAAAAGCTGCGAGGCCTTTTTGCGGGAGACCATGGAGATCGTCCACCTGGAGCGGATCCCCATTCGCACAACGCCGGCCATTACCAATGAGCCGCTGATCTGGCGGTTCTTTGTCACACCCCTGCGCAGCACCCTGGCCTCCATGCAGATAGACGAGGAGGAGTGCGTGACCCGGGCCGTAATGGCCATCAACACCCGAATCAAGGGGGCCTATGTATTTTCCTGCGGCAAGAATATGGGCGTATTCAAGGCGGTGGGCTATCCGGAGGATGTGGGATATTTCTACCGGCTGGAGGACTACGAGGCCTATAGCTGGACGGCCCACGGCCGCTATCCCACCAACACCCCCGGCTGGTGGGGCGGCGCGCACCCCTTCGCTCTGCTGAATTACTCCATTGTTCACAACGGGGAAATATCCTCCTACGACACCAACCGCCGCTTCATTGAGATGTTCGGCTACAAGTGTACCCTGCAAACGGATACGGAGGTCATTACCTACATCGCCGATTATCTGCTGCGCAAGCAAAAGCTGTCGCTGGAGGAGCTGGCCTCTGTCATCGCCGCTCCCTTCTGGAGTACCATCGACAGGAAGCCGCCCCAGGAGCAGGAGAAGCTGCGGTATCTCCGCAAGGTCTTTTCCAGTCTGCTTATCACGGGGCCGTTTTCCATCGTGCTGGGCTTTGAGGGCGGGCTTATGGCTCTGAATGACCGGCTGAAGCTGCGCAGCATGGTGGTGGGCGAAAAGGACGACAAGGTCTACATTGCCAGCGAGGAGTCCGCCATTCGGGTCATTGAGCCGGATGTGGAGAACATTTACGCCCCGGCAGGCGGCGAGCCTGTGATCGTTCGGGTAAAGGAGGGGAAATTCTAATGGGTATCGACTATATTTATCCGCAGTTCGAGGTTATCCGCGACCCGGTTCGGTGCACAAACTGCCGCCTGTGTGAAAAGCAATGCGCGAGCGGTGTACACGGCTTTGACAAGGACCGGGGCTGCATGACCACCGACGAGAGCAAGTGCGTGAATTGCCAGCGCTGCGTGTGCTTCTGCCCCACCCATGCCCTGAAGATCCGCAAAAGTGACTGCACCTTCCGGGACAACGCCAACTGGGACGAGGATACGATTAAAGAAATCTACAAGCAGGCCGGAAGCGGCGGCGTGCTGCTGTCGTCCATGGGCAATCCCAAGCGTTATCCCGTATATTGGGACAGGATACTCATTAACGCCTCTCAGGTGACCAATCCCCCGGTGGACCCCCTTCGGGAGCCTATGGAAACGAGGGTATTTCTGGGCCGGAAGCCCGACAGCATCCGCCGGGATGAAAAGGGACAGCTTATCTGCACACTGCCGCCGCAGATCGAGCTGTCCATGCCGGTGATGTTCTCCGCCATGAGCTACGGCTCTATCAGCTACAACGCCCACGCCTGCCTGGCCCAGGCGGCTCAGGAGCTGGGCATCTGCTATAATACCGGCGAGGGCGGACTCCACGAGGACTTCTACGCCTACGGGGACAACACCATCGTCCAGGTGGCCTCCGGCCGCTTCGGCGTACACAAGCAGTATCTGGAGGCCGGCGCAGCCGTTGAGATCAAGATGGGTCAGGGGGCAAAGCCGGGCATCGGCGGCCACCTGCCCGGGGCGAAGATCGTAGGCGATGTGTCCCGGACCCGCATGGTGCCCGAGGGAACCGACGCCATCTCTCCCGCCCCCCACCACGATATTTACTCCATTGAGGATCTGCGCCAGCTTGTCTACTCTCTGAAGGAGGCAACGGAATACAAAAAGCCTATTATTGTAAAGGTAGCCGCGGTGCATAACATCGCCGCCATTGCCAGCGGGATCGCCCGCAGCGGCGCGGACATCATTGCCATCGACGGCTTCCGGGGCGGCACCGGCGCCGCTCCCACCCGCATCCGAGACACCGTGGGCATTCCCATTGAGCTGGCCCTGGCTGCGGTGGACCAGCGTCTGCGGGACGAGGGAATTCGAAATCACATCTCCCTCATCGCCAGCGGCAGCATCCGCTCCTCCGCCGATGTGGTCAAGGCCATTGCTCTGGGGGCGGACGCCTGCTACATCGGAACAGCCGCCCTGCTGGCCCTGGGCTGCCACCTGTGCCGCTCCTGCCAGACGGGCCGGTGCAACTGGGGCATTGCCACCCAGAACCCGGAGCTGGTAAGCCGGCTGGACATCGAAGAGGGGAAAAACAGACTGGTAAACCTGCTGACCGCCTGGAAGCACGAGATCAAGGAGATGATGGGCGGCATGGGCATCAACTCCATTGAGGCCCTGAAGGGGAACCGCCTGATGCTCCGGGGCGTCGGCATGACCGACAAGGAGCTGGAGATCTTGGGGATTTCCCATGCAGGCGAATAATTCTATGTACAAGCTATACGGAGGTGTGCTATAATGACCTATATTGATGCGTCCGGAATGGATTACCGACAACTCAACGCGGCGATCCGCGACTGCTCCGGAGACGCTTCTGTGACCGACTGCTACGGGCAGCGGTTTATCGGTGCGGGACTGGAGGAGGGAAACCTCTCTATAACGGGGACACCCGGCAATGCCCTGGGCGCCTATCTCAACGGCGCCTGCATCGAGGTGCGCGGCAATGCCCAGGACGCTGTGGGCGATACCATGAATGCGGGCCGCATTGTTATACACGGCAGCATCGGCGACGCTGCCGGCTATGCCATGCGGGGCGGCGAGCTGTATGTAGAGGGAAACGCCGGATACCGGGCCGGGATCCACATGAAGGCCTACGGCGACAAGCTGCCGGTCATGGTCATCGGCGGCAAGGCCGGAAGCTTTCTGGGCGAATACCAGGCCGGCGGCATTATCATCGTTTTAGGCCTTACCGACGGGCCCCGTCCCATCGTGAGCAATTTCCCCTGCACAGGGATGCACGGCGGCAAGCTCTACATCCGCTCGGACTGCAAAAAGCTCCTGCTGCCTAAGCAGGTCATTGCCCGCCCGGCCTCCCGCAAGGATATGAACGAGGTGCGGGACTATCTGCATACATTCTGCCAGCTGTTCGGCGGCAACTGTGATGCGTTGCTGCGTCAGCCCTTTACCGTGATCACCCCCAACAGCAGCAACCCCTATAAGCAGCTTTATGTTACAAACTAAAGGAAAGCAGGTGGGCTTGTGAAGTATACACCCAGGGAAATTATGGAGTTCGTGGAGCAGGAGGATGTGAAATTTATCCGCCTGGCCTTCTGCAATGTCTACGGGAAGCAGCACAATGTGGCCATTATGCCCGGTGAGCTGTCCCGGGCCTTCACCTACGGGATCGCCATCGACGCCTCCGCCATTGAGGGCTTCGGCGGCGAGGTGCGGTCCGACCTGCTGCTGCGGCCGGATCCCTCCACCCTGATCCAGCTCCCCTGGCGGCCGGAGCATGGCAAGGTGGTCCGGATGTTCTGCGATATTTTTTATCCCGATGGCCGCCCCTTTGAGCGGGACACCCGCAGCATCCTGAAAAAAGCCGTTTCCGAGGCCGCCGAAAGGGGCATTGAGTTCGCCTTCGGCGCGGAGATGGAGTTTTACCTGTTCAAGCTGGATGAATACGGCAAGGCCACTACCCTCCCCCATGACCAGGCAAGCTATATGGACATTGCCCCCGACGATAAGGGCGAGCATATCCGCCGGGAAATTTGCCTGATGCTGGAGCAGATGGGTATTCAGCCCGAAAGCTCCCATCACGAGAGTGGGCCGGGGCAAAACGAGATCGACTTCCGCTACTCCGATCCCCTGACCGCCGCAGACAACGCCATCACCTTCCGGGCCGTGGTCCGCACGGTGGCCGCTCAAAACGGCCTGTGCGCCAGCTTTCAGCCCAAGCCTTTGTCGGACCGGGACGGCAGCGGAATGCACATCAACATTTCCGCCAGGGACGGCGGAACGGCAGACCTGCTGCCGACCGTTATTGCCGGTCTGCTGGATAAGATCGCCGAGATCACCCTGTTCTTAAATCCCAGTGAGGAATCCTATCGCCGCCTGGGCTGCGACAAGGCACCCCGGTACATCACCTGGTCGGATGAAAACCGCTCCCAGCTGATCCGCATTCCCGCCGCTGTGGGCGAGCAGCGCCGGGCAGAGCTGCGCTCCGCCGACTCCACCGCCAATCCCTATCTGGCCTATGCCCTGCTGATTTACGCCGGGCTCTACGGCATTAGCCATAAGCTGGCCCTCCCGCCGGCCTCGGACTTCAATCTCTACACGGCCCCGGCAGAGATCCTGCAGACGCTGCAAGCGCTGCCGGATTCCCTGGGCGAGGCCATTGCTCTTGCCGAGACCAGCCCGTTTGTGCGGGCACATTTGCCCGAGTCGGTGCTGTGCGCCTTTGGCGTGAAGTAAGTCGCCGGATTCTCCGGGGGGAAAGGAGGGGAGCCTGTGGTATTTCAGGAAAGGACCTACAGCGTTTTGATCGTTACCGCCTCGGAACGGTTCACAGACAGCATTATGCCGCTGCTCCCCATGACCGACTATTGGCCGGTGCAAACGGCGTCCAGTGTGGCAGAGGCCCGCAGATGGTTGGCCGACACGGAGTTTGACATTGTGCTGATCAACACACCGCTGCCGGACGATTTCGGAATGCATTTGGCCATTGACATTTGCACCGGCAGCGGCGCCGGTGTGCTGCTGCTGGTGCAAAACGACCACTATAACGAGATTTACTCCAAGGTGGTGCGCTACGGGGTGATTACCCTGTCCAAGCCTACCAATCGGCAAATGGTGGCCCAGAACCTGCGCATCCTCTGCGCCACCCGGGAGCGGATACGGCAAATGCAGGCCAAACAGGCCACCGTAGAGGAAAAGATCAAGGAGATCCGCCTGGTGAACCGGGCAAAATGGCTCCTGATCGAATGCCTGAATATGACGGAGGCGGAGGCGCACCGGTATATTGAAAAGCAGGCTATGGATCTGCGCATTTCCAGGCGGGAGGCAGCGGAGAATATTATCAAAACCTACAAATAAAACACATAAATGCGGCGTGCCGGAAAAAGCTTCCCGGCACGCCGCTTCTAAGCTATGGACTTTTATGGGGCTTCCGCCCCTTTTCCCGGCAGTCTCAACCCGGCCGTATAAATCGCACCGGCGGTCAGATCACATAGTCGAATCCCTCCGGATCGGTGTGCATCAGGTCGGCCAGGGTGACACCATTCAGATAGTCACTTATGACCTTATCCAGCCCCCGCCAAAGGGCCAGCGTGCGGCACTCGCCGGAGCGGGAGCAGACCTCCGCCCCGGGCTCCAGGCAGGACACGGGAGCCATGGAGTCCTCCGTCAGACGCAGGATGCTGCCCACGGTGTACTGCTCCGGCGCCATGGTCAGGCGGTAGCCGCCGCCCTTCCCCCGGAGACCGGTGAGAAGCTTTGCCTTCACCAGGAGCTTAATGATGCTCTCCAGGTATTTCTCCGAAATGCCCTGGCGCTGGGCAATGGTCCTTAGGGGGATGAATCCGTCTGCCTGATGCTCGGCCAGGTCGATCATCACCCGCAGCGCATAGCGTCCCTTCGTTGAAATCAGCATACTTTGTCCCTCCCTTTTCTTTTTACCTATTATACACCAGGGAAGTGGGTAAATCAATTAAATTATTTTCTTAAAGGGTATTGACAAACAGCCCCGGCAGGTCTATAATCCGTATTAACCTACAAGAAAGGTTGGTAATTCAAAATGAACTTTACCTCCGAACTTCGATGTTGCTGCTGTCCGTGAGCCAGAACACTGACACCACATTCAGATAACCACAGGAACTTTTGAGAATAAATTTTGGAGGAATATAAAATGAGCAAGATTTTCACATCTGCAGATCAGTTGATCGGTAAGACTCCCCTGCTGGAGCTGGTACATATTGAGAAGTCCGAGGGCCTGGAGGCCAAGGTTCTGGGCAAGCTGGAATACTTTAACCCCGCCGGAAGTGTGAAGGACCGTATCGCCAAGGCCATGATCGACGATGCCGAGCAGAAGGGGCTGCTGAAGCCCGGCTCCGTCATCATTGAGCCCACCTCCGGCAACACCGGTATTGGCCTGGCCTCCGTAGCCGCCGCCCGGGGCTATCGCATCATCATCGTCATGCCCGAGACCATGAGCGTGGAGCGCCGTCAGCTGATGAAGGCCTACGGCGCGGAGCTGGTGCTCTCCGATGGTGCCAAGGGCATGAAGGGTGCCATCGCCAAGGCCGACGAGCTGGCCAAAGAGATCCCGAACAGCTTCATCCCCGGCCAGTTTGTAAACCCCGCCAACCCCGCCGTTCACAAGGCCACCACCGGCCCTGAGATCTGGGAGGACACCGACGGTAAGGTGGACATCTTCGTAGCCGGCGTAGGTACCGGCGGCACCGTTACCGGCATAGGCGAGTATCTCAAGAGCCGGAACCAACATGTGAAGGTGGTGGCTGTGGAGCCTGCCGCCTCCCCGGTGCTGAGCAAGGGTGTGTCCGGAAGCCACAAGATTCAGGGCATCGGCGCAGGCTTCGTGCCGGATGTGCTGGATACCCAGGTCTACGACGAGGTCATCCCCGTGGAAAACGATGATGCCTTCGCCACCGGCAAGCTCATCGGCAAGAAGGAGGGCGTGCTGGTGGGCATCTCCTCCGGTGCCGCCGTGTGGGCCGCCATCCAGCTGGCAAAGCGCCCGGAGAACAAGGGCAAGACCATTGTGGCCCTGCTGCCTGACACCGGTGACCGCTATCTCTCCACGCCCCTGTTTGCGGACTGAAACGGCTGAATAGAATTATATCGGGAGACTGCCCTGAGCGGGCAGTCTCCCTTCTTTTATTTACCGATGGAGTTTGCCACCAGGGCGTCATACTGGGCCCGGGTGATGTCGCAGTGATAGAAGAGCTTGTAATACTCCTGCACATCGGCAAACAGGTCGTAGTCCGCCGTGGCGTCGGGATAGAGCAGCTTGCTCAGCCACACCATGCCCAGATACCGCTGCACAGAGGGAGGGAAGCCCATCCAGTTGTAGGGGCCGAAGGGCACTTCGTAGTAAGCGCCGTTTTTGATGGCGGTAACGCTCTGCCAGGCGGCGTCATCCTTCACGGTGGCGTAGATACTCTCCGGGGCGAAGATCACCACATCCGGGTTCCAGGTGAGGATCTGCTCCATGCTGACCTCATTGCCGGTACCCTTGGAGGAGGGCTCGTCCACCTGGGCCAGGTTATTGGTCAGCATGTCCAAAATCTCGGCGTGATAGGAGCCCTTGGCAATGACATTCTGGCCCATGTCACCGGTGACATAGAGCACATTGGCCTTTTCCACGCCGGAGGCAATGGTCTCGGTGCGGCTGTAGATCTTCTCGCAGTAGGTAGCCAGGGCCTCGGCCTCGGTCTTCATACCCAGGAGGTCACCCAGCATCCGATAGGCCTGGGGATAGGACTGCATATCGGCGCTGATGTGTACGAAGGGGATGCCGGTCTGCTGCTGCAGGGAATCCATGTCCTCCTTGATGCTGCCCTTGCTCTCGCCCACATCAATGACTACCTGGGCGCCGCTCTGAAGCAGGGTCTCCAGGTTCAGCTCCCCCTTGCCGCCGTAAAGCTGCCCGATCTGGGGCATATTGAAATACTTTTCGTCCAGGAACTCCTGAGCCTCGCTGCTCCAGGCATTGGAAACGCCCACCAGCTTATCCGGGCACAGGGCAAACAGCACGATCTGGGCCAGAGGGCCGCTGAGGGCCACCTTGTCGATCTGGGCGGGGACCTCTACCTCCCGGCCTGTGGAGTCGGTGAAAATGCGCTTTGCGTTGGAGTCTGTCTTCGGGGTCTTGCTGCCGCAGGCGGCCAGGCTGAAGATCATCACCACAGCCAGCAGCAGCGCTGAGAGCTTCTTTGCTTTCATTTGTCTTTTTCCTTTTTTATATTATAAATTTTTGCTGGAAAATTTCAGGCAGCCCACAGGCCGCTTATGGGGCAGGTACAGGGGAAAGTCTGTCCGCCCTGTCTCTATTAGCCTTCCGCGCAGGAATTCGTCGGTGATAACGGACTTATCCTCGTCTCGACTGTAGAGCCGGAAAAAACGCCGTGCCTCCTCTGTGGAGCGCAGAGGCTGACCCATTTCCAGCTCCAGCTCCGCCGCTTCAAAGGGTATGCCGCGCTCCGCCAGCCACTCTGCCGCCGCCCGGAAGCCTTCATGTCCGGTGGGGTGCGTCCCCACGGAAAAGCGGTGGGTGGCATAGTGCTTTTTGAACACGAACACCGTGCCCCGGCACTGATCCCGGGCTATGGCAGCCACCTCCTCTATGGTTCCGAAAAAGCAAAACACCATGGCATCATAAGCTGTATCGGGCGAATCGGCGCGGATGTCGCCGGACCGGATGTCGATGTTTTGAACGGCCCGGCGGGTGCAGTTTTCCCGCAGAACGGAGAGAGCCTCCTGGCTGCGGTCTGCCGCAGTCACACGGCGCACATAGGGCGACAGGGCCAAACTCAGGTAGCCCAGGCCGCACCCGGCATCGCATATATGGTCCCCGGGGTGCAGGTCCGGCAGCATCCACTGCACCAGTCGGCGGTGGTAGTCGCTGTATTCCGAAGCGTCACGCATAAAGCGCACCATTTCCTCATTCCACTGAAACATCACTTTTCCCCCTCTGTCAGCGGCACAAGGACGCTGCCCCCCCGGGTATCCGCCAAGGCAGTCTCCACCCGGTAAAGTTTACGGATCAGCGCCGGGGTCAGCACCTCTCGGGCGGGGCCGTGGGCGGCCACAGCGCCCTGGTGGAGCGCCAGCACCCGGTCGGCAAAGGTCAGGGCGTGCTGGGGATTGTGGGTGCTCAGAAGCACGGTGTAGCCCTCCCGGCTCAAGGCACGCACCTGCTGCAAAACCCGAAGCTGGTTGCCGTAGTCCAGGGCCGAGGTAGGCTCGTCCATGATGAGGATGTCCGACTGCTGGGCCAGGGCCCGGGCTATGAGCACCAGCTGCTGCTCACCGCCGGAAAGATGGGCAAAGCTCCGGTCCGAAAGCGCCGACACACCTACCCGATCCAGGGCATCCAGCGCCGCCTCCATCTGCGTCTGCTTGGGCGAGGCAAAGGGGGAGAGATGCCGGGTCGTGCCCATAAGCACGGTGTCCAGCACCGTGTAGCCGAAGGTGGGCCGATGGATCTGGGGGATATAGGCGATGCGCCGAGCCCGCTGGGGCTGCGGGAGGGTGCGTATCTCCTGCCCCTCCACCAAGACCCGGCCCCGGTAGCCTGTCAATGTGCCCAGCATACAGCGGAACAGGGTGCTTTTCCCCACGCCGTTGGGGCCCAAAAGGGAGAGAAACTCCCCCCTATCCACATCGAAGCTCACATCCTCCAGCACCGTATGGTCGGCATAGGAAAAGGTTAGATTTTGTACCGAAAGGATCATAGCAGCTGCTCCTTACGCGTCATAAGATACAGGAAAAAGGGAGCGCCCACGAAGGCCGTCAGAATACCGATGGGGATTTCCGTAGCCAACAGGTTGCGGGATATGTTATCCACCAGCAGCAGGAATATGGCCCCGAAAATCGTTGAAGCCGGGAGAAGATAGCGGCAGTTGCTGCCCACCAGCTTGCGGCTCAGGTGCGGAATTACCAGCCCCACCCAGCCGATCATACCGCTGACCGCCACGCAGGCCGCCGTGAGTACCGTGGCGCACAAAATTACCACCAGGCGCAAACGGCCCGTGTTCACGCCCATGGAGCGGGCCTCCTCCTCGTCCAGGGTCAGCAGGTTAATGCGCCAGCGCAATGCCAGCAGGGGCACGAGACCTATGAGCATCGGAACTGCGGCAAAGCCCACCGCATTCATCCGCGTACCCGAGAGGCTGCCCATAAGCCAGTAGGTGATGGCCGGAAGCTGGTTTGTGGGATCGGCCACCAGCTTCACATAGGAGGTGCAGGCGGAAAACAGGGAGCCGATCATCACTCCCGCCAGCAGCAGCATTGTCACGGGGTTTCCCTTGGCCCGCCGGGCGATGGCATACACCAGTGCCACGGACAAAAGGCTGCTGACAAAGGCCAGAGCCGTAACGCCGCTGCGGGAAAAGCCCAGCAGAATGGCCAGGGCCGCGCCAAAGCAGGCCCCGGAGGAGGCGCCCAAAATATCCGGCGCCGCCATGGGATTGCGAAATACGCTCTGGTAGGCCGTACCGGCGGCAGACAGGCAGCCGCCCACCATGCAGGCGAGCAAGATCCGGGGCAGGCGGATACTGATCACCGCCGTCTCCATTTGCTGCGTCCAGCTGGGGGTCACGGGGAAAATGCGGGAGAGCAATATCCGTATTACCTCCGCCGGGGGCACAGCGTAGCGCCCCAGCCCAAAGGACAGCAGCAACAGCGCCAGCAGCACCACCGCCAATATGCAGATGAAAAGCAGGCCCCGCCGGCCCTCTCGGGTACGCATGGTGCATTCCTCCCGTTTCTGTTTTGCGGTTTTCACAGGGGCAGACACGGCTTTTCCCCGCAGCCGCCACCGCCGTTTTGCAGCGACAGAGCCCGGGCATCGTCGCAGGTCTGGCGAATCACCAGGTCAAACTCGTCGGACTCCACCCTGCGGAACAGGCCCACGGCGCTGACGATATACGCAATATCATTTTCCCGGCTATATACCGGAGCGGACACAGAGCGCAAGCCGATCTTATATTCTCCGTTTTCAATGGCGTAGCCCTGGGTGCGGATGCGCTCCAGGTCTGCCAGCAGTGCCGGAAGGTCCGTCAGCGTATGGGGTGTAAAGGCCTGCAGCTTTCCCTCCGGAATCAGCCGACGCACGGCGGAGTCGGAAAGGGACGCCAAAAGCAGCTTCCCCTGGGAGGTGGCATAGAGGGACACATGGCTCCCCATCTCCGAGGCCACCCGTATCCCCGCCCCGCTGACACACTGGTCAATGACCGTGATGCTGCTGCCCTCCACCCGAGACAGCAATGCCGTGGACCCGGTATCCCGGGCCAGCCGCTCCAGATAGGGGCGGGCCAGACGGGTGATGTCCCAGGAGGCGGAAACACTGCAGCCCCACTGAAACAGCTTCGTTCCCAGGTAGTATCGGCCATCGCTCTCCTGCCGGATGCAGCCGTAGGCGCGCAGGGTGGACAGCAGCGCGTAAATGGTGCTTTTGGGATAACCGGAGGCCTGATACAGCTCCCGCAGCGTCATAGGCGCTTGCTGGTTGCTGAGAATGTCCAGCAGCTCCAGGGCCTTGACAAGAGACTTGACCTGTCCTTTTTCAGCCTGTTCCATGGCATTTTCACCCCCGTGTCCTTTCATTTTTTCATGCCGGTCTGCCGATATTCTCGTCCATGGATAACGCGCCGCAAAAACAAAGCGCCACGCATCCCCTACCTCTTGCAGGACGCCAACGCTATGACCGGCATTGCAGTATCTCAGCCTTATCGGCAGTCCGGATCAGCCACATTTACTGTATTGTAACGCACTTTTGTGGCCTTGTAAATATTTCGTCGTTCAGTAATACCGAATTTTTTGCAGATATGCGGAACAGAAGGTCCGCAAAACAAAATGCCCCCTCTATGAAAGGCAGTCAGCCGTGAACTGCCAATCATAGAGAGAGCATTGTCGGCGGTGCTTCCGCCGCGTTAAGTAAGCGTACTGCGCCCTTTAGACATTGAAGCGGAAGTAGATCATGTCGCCGTCCTTGACCACATAGTCCTTCCCCTCGGACCGGAGCAGGCCCTTTTCCTTTGCGGCGGCGACGCTGCCGCCACAGGCCATCATTTCGTCGAAGTTGATGGTCTCGGCACGGATAAAGCCCCGCTCAATGTCCGAATGGATCTTTCCGGCAGCCTGGGGGGCCTTGGTGCCCTTTTTAATGGTCCAGGCCCGGCACTCGTCCTTGCCATAGGTGAGGAAGGAGATCAGGCCCAGGAGATCATAGCTGCACTGGATCAGCCGGTCAAGACCCGACTTTTCCACCCCCAGCTCCGAGAGGAACATGGCCCGCTCCTCGGGGTCGTCCAGCTCGGCGATGTCCTGCTCCAGCTTGGCACAGATAGGCAGCACCTGGGCTCCCTCCTTCTGGGCCAAAGCCTTGACATCGTTAAAATAGGGGTTGGCATCGCAGTCGGCGAAGCCCGCCTCATCCATATTGGCGGCGTAGATAATGGGCTTGCGGCTCAGGAGGTCGGCGGTGGCGAGCAGGGCGGCGTCATCCTTGTCGCAGAGGAAGGTGCGGGCGGACTTGCCGGCATCCAGATGCTCTGCCAAGGCCTTGAATACCTCGGCCTCATGGAGGAATTTCTTGTCGCCCTTGGCGGCCTTGGCCGCCTTATCCACGCGGCGATTCACCATTTCCAAATCGGCCATGATCAGCTCCAGATCGATGGTCTCAATGTCACCCAGGGGGTCCACGGGGACATTGGTGCCGGCATCGGCCACCACATGCATAATGTTTTCATCGTCAAAGCAGCGGACCACATGAACAATGGCGTCGGTGCGGCGGATGTTCTCCAGGAACTTATTACCCAGCCCCGCGCCCTGACTGGCTCCCTTGACCAGGCCCGCGATGTCCACGAACTCAATGACCGCCGGGGTCTTTTTATCCGGCTGATACATCTCAGCCAGCTTATCCAGCCGCGCATCCGGCACCGCCACCACGCCCACATTGGGCTCGATGGTGCAGAAGGGATAGTTAGCGCTCTCGGCGCCGGCGTTGGTGATGGCGTTAAAGAGGGTGGACTTGCCTACATTGGGCAGGCCGACGATTCCTAATTTCATTTGTACTCATTCTCCTTCGATTTTCCTTGATTTTCAAGGGGTTTCAGCGTTTGGTGTCTTGGCTGTTACACCATTTTTACACCATTTTCGCATTTGGCTTTATTGGATTTCATCAGGCTGCACCATTTTGCCGGAATTGCCCGATCCCCGCTTCGATACAGCGCTATAAGTGGGTATCCTTGGAGCTGTTCCTTGCCGCCTGTGGGCGGAAAACCCAGCGAGTTTTTTTGACACGCTGCGGATTTTATAAATTATAGCATATAACCTCTTTTTTCTCAAGCTGTTGCGCGAAAAAACTCTCCGCCTGTTTGTGAATCCTCCGAAGCCACTTAAGAAAAGCACCTCACAAGAGACGCTTTCTTATCCTGTTTGAAATTGTTTAGAGGAGATTGCTCGGAATACCCTGCTTTTACGGCTCTGCACCGCTTGACGTGCATGGGGTCACAGGTTCAAGTCCTGTACCGCGCACCAAAAAGTCCAGGAATCTCAAGGGTTCCCGGACTTTTTATTTTTGCCAAGATTAACTTTGTTAGTAATGTGTTAGTAGTAGCGATTTAGGTTAGTTTTTTTAGGACGCTGTTATAAGCTTTCTCATTGACGATTTTTAGGGTGTCCATAAGCTCGTCCATGACCTCCCACGCCCTATCCTGCGCCACATTCCCGACCGCTTCCAAAAATTCACTGCCGGAGGGTTTTATTGTCTTGGCCGGCGCAGGCTCTGCGGAATACAGCATTGGGGGCGCTTTCGCCTGCAGTTGCTCCCCGCCGTGCTCGTTACGGATAATGTAGAGCGCCGCCAGTTTCTCATAATTGGGCCAGCTTGACTCTTCCGTTTCCAGCCGTGCGATCCATAGTTTCAGCTCGGTTTCATCGATCATGGGGAATCCCCCTTTAATTCTCCATAAGGCTGACAGCGCGGCGCAGGGCATCCCTGACGCGCTCGTCATCAGTTTCCCGCATCATGTCGTTTAGCTGGGTGCGCAGATGCTCCGCGCCATCCGCACGGCTGTAATGTCCGCGCACATAGTGCGAGCCGCGTCTCGCATTGGACATATCACGGTCATAATCGCCGCGGGAATAGCGGCGAGAATAGTCCCCGTCGCGGGAATATCCGTCATCCTCCATCATTTCGATCTTGTCGATGTTTTTGATGGTGGAGACCAGCTTGTGGGCGATTTCCAGATCACCCGCGCCCAGTTCGCCCTTGCGCGCCAGTTCGTCCAGTTCCTTGCACAGCATATCGCGCAGGTCATACATTGCTTTCATATTCATGTTCATTCTCCTTTCACGCGATTCTTTCAACCGTCAGGTTCGAGTTCGCGAAGTTGACGGCCTGAGTGCTGGTGTTTTCCATTGCGATCGTCAGGCAGCAGCCTTTCGGGACGCAGACCTGTGCGGAAACATAAATGTTAAAGTAGTTTTCTACCGCCGCAGGCGTGACAGTCGCCGTTGCACTGGTCAGCGGCTCTCCGTTGATGGCAAGTGCCGCCGAGATTGCCTCGACCGTGCCCCCGGTTGGAATGGCGATGTTGCCGCCATAGGAGACCCTAAACAGAGCGCGGTTTTGACTGGTGAGACCGCGCAGCGTGACAATGCCTGCGCCCTGACGATGCACGATGCAGGGCTTGTTGTTGATCGCAGTTTCCGTCAGGGGAACGTTCTGCCCAGCAGCAACGGTCTGAATTGCCGCAGAAGTAAATTCTGCCATTAAAATCATTCCTTTCTCAGTTAAAATAAGCGGCGGAGCTATTGCCCCGCCGCGTTGTCGTAGTATCGGCACGGGGCCGAACATTTTGTTGACGTCAACAAAATCGTCAACAAAAAGCTATGCTATGCAGTTGTCAGCAGCCGCAGCCCTGATTGCAGCCGCAGCCGCCGTAACCGCTGCCCGCCCACGGGTTACAGGTAATGTAAGCGGGCGAAGGGCACGGACGCAGCTGCGAGATCAGATAGTTGTTCTGCGCGGCCTGAGATGCCGCCAGTTTCAGATTCTGATTCTCGGTCTGGAGGTCAGACAGCTTGCTTTGCGTCAGGAAGTCGAGGATGGCGCGGCTGTTCTGGTTGTTCGCGTCAATGATGTCGCGCGTGGCGTTCTGCACGGTGTTGCGCGTGTCGCACGCCTGCGTCGCCATGTCATAGCGCACCTGCGCGATAGCCGCGCGATTCTCGCAGCAGCAATTTGCGGCCTGCATCTGCATGGCGTTGAGCTGCTGCATAAGCGCCGCCTGCTGGTTGCTGCGGGACAACTCGGCCTGTGCAAAGCCGTTTGCCATCGCCATGTTAGTGCCGTTGACAAGCTGCGCCTGCTGGTAAAATCCGTCGCAAAGGCCCTGATTTACACTGTCGATCTTGCGCTCGACATTGGCAAAATCAGAGGTCAGCACATAGCCGTCGACCACGCCGCCGGAATTGCCGGCGTTGTTTCCCCAGCCGTTGCCGCCCCAGCCGCAGAACACAAACAGGAAAAGAATGATGATCCACCACGCGCCATCGCCGCCGAAGCCACCAAAGCCGCTGTTCATCATGCCGGTAGGCGCAACAGGCATAGTGGCCTGAACGCCGCCGTCAGAAAGAGACATAGTATCACTCCTTTGAAAAATTTTTATTCATCAAATCGTGGCCACGATAAGATTCCTGTAAATAAGCAAACTCTTTGCTAATTTGTTTGCTTACTGCATCAGACTTTGAAACTGCTTTGCCATCTGCTGAAGCTGGTTGAGCTGCTGCTGGTTCAGCTTACCGCTCTGCAAGAGCTTTTCGACCTCCGCTTTGGGGTCACCCTTGAAATTTGCTTTGAACTGGTTGAACTGCTGCATCATGCGCTGGAACTGGCCTACCGGTCCGGGCATCTGCCCGCCGCCCAGCGCGGCCATGAACGGATTAGTCATCGTCATCGTCCTCCTCTACCTTGTGCTTCTTCTTACCCTTTATTTCGCCCACAAGCGCCGCCAGACGGTCGAACTCCTCGCGGGTGACAAATTCCACGCCCGGCTTTTGCGGCGCGTTAGAGGCCGTTTCTGTGCGCTCCACGAGGTCGTAAATCTTGAGCGTCGGTTTTCCGCTTGCGTCTGCCTGCTTGAGGTAAACGGTGGGGGCGGTGGAATCCCACAACGCTACGGCAGAGTTTGGCGCGATGAGATAACCTCTTGCCTCCTGCTCGCCGCTTACCCACTGTACGCCGCCTTGTGCGATGGGGTTCTGTTGCACTGGCTGCGACATAGGCTGCTGCATGGGCTGCATCTGTGGCTGCTGCATCTGCCGCATCTGCATGAGGTTGTCTGGCATCGGCTGCGGATAATAGGGGTTGAAATAGGGATATGCCATGTTCATTCCTCCGTTTCTTTGTCCCAGAAATAAAGCGGGGTTTCGTTCTCGCTGTTCCAGCTGTCATAGATAATCCCGTCCTGAACGCACACTACATGCCCAGAGAGGGCGAGAATATAAGTCCCGTGCGGGTGATCATCGGCAAACCTGCCGACCGTGTAACAGTCCGGGCAAGTGTCCGGTATGATGTATCTCCGGTAGCCTAAGGACCGCAGATACGCGCCCCAACAGGCGTTTGCATTGGGCAAGTCACCGTCCAAGTAGCCCTGCATGCACAGCCGGAGGTACACGTCGCCCCAATCCTTTCCCGTGGCCTTACAGATCGCACGGACAGTGCAATCGGACACGTTTTTCCCGCAGGGATTTGGATTAAAATATTTATACATGATTGCAATCCCTATATAGGCTTTCAGCAATTTCCACATACGCTAAAAGCCCCTGGGGATCGTCTGCGTACAGAATGCAAATATCCTGCGCCATTTGCGCGGTAAACCCGCATTTGATTAAGCGCTCGTACATATTCCCGCCTCCTTGCCTCTATAATAAAAGAAATCCGGGCAGATAAACTGCCCGGATTCTGCCTTGATTCTGCAATAATTAAGATTCTTTTTTCCCTCTTTAATTAGTTTCTTGTAGTTACAGTGTACACCATTTGTGTGCAAAAAAGAAAAATAGCCGCACCCAAAAAGGGTACGGCTACTTTTATTAGGAATTGAATGCATCCGCCAGTTTTTGGTATGCGCGGCGGCGCAATTTGTAAAATCCATCTACGCTGATATGTAGTTTTGCCGCCGTCTGTACGCAGGTGCGGCCAAAAATGTCTACGTCAATTACACAGGTTTCCTCGTCTTCCGGTAGCCCTACCGCACGGATTGTTTCTGTGGCGCGGCATGGTGCCATAGTGGATAGTTTTTTGCGGATCCTTTTGTGCTGATCTATCATTTCCCACGGTGTGCCGTGGAGGTGCGGATGTTTATGCACGGGCGTGAGGCCGGCGTAGCGGTGTCCTCTGCGCCCTCCAGTGGATTATTTTACCCCTCTCGGATGTAGCCCTCGAAGCCAGCGTCTTTCAAGCGCTGGAGCATCTTCTCGGCGTTCTCGCGGACGGCAAATGCGCCGACCTGGACGCGGTAGAGCTTATCGGTGGCGGGCTGCTCCGGCTCGGGGGATGGCTCTACCGGCTCGGCAGGAGTGGGCTGCTCCGGCGCATCGCCAGTCAGGATAGCGTTTACATGATTCTGCACGGTGCCGTAGTCGTACCCCGCTGCCTCCAGGCGCTGGCGGCGGTCGGAGCCATTGCCCCACTCACCGCGGAT
>OFMD01000479.1_pt1 | contig 32092 bp, 32 predicted proteins | sample 1541211 | NCBI WGS metagenome assembly OFMD01 (sample SAMN04209231, study PRJEB22552) | human gut metagenome | biome: gut; material: feces | host: Homo sapiens | place: USA: Oklahoma | reverse complement strand
TTACTCAGATATTCTGAATTATCACTTCCTTGCACAACCGGATAATTGATCACCGCCGGTTCATCAAAACGGATCCATGCAACCACATCCGGATTGATCTGTCTGAGTGCATCAAAATCCACGGAAAATCTGCTTCCATCCTGATCGTCCGTCCCGTTCTCCTGTTCCCCCTTATCTTCCGTAACCGCAAGCTTTACCAGATCATCATACTCACTTTCCCCTTTGTGATATCCGTTAAAGATTTTATACAGCTGAAAGGCAGAAAATGCAAACACACAGATTGCAACGATCAAAATGACCGTACTGATGATTCCACCTTTTTTCTTGCGCCGGTCACGCCTGGAATGCTTTCCATACCGACCATGTCCTTTCCGTCCCATAATTTCCTCCTCTGCTTTTTATATATGATGTTCCCAGATTGCTCCATTGCCATGCAATCTCAGAAGTCCTATTTTCTTCCATATTTTCACGATATCAGCAGTATAACATACTTTTTAGAGTTTTTTAATAGAGAGTTTATTGATTTTTGTGTGTGCAGGCGTACAATGTAAACCATCGTATAGTATCATATGATGTTGTGGTCAAAAGGTATTTTGACCCCTTTGATACCAGATTGCTACGTGCTTTCTGACCTTTTGCCCCTGGTATCATCATATTCTATAAATGAAAAAGATTGGGTGAACATTATGAAAGAAAAACTGATGCGTTTTATGTATGGAAGGTACGGAGTAGATACCTTCGGCAAATTTCTCTTATGGAGCGGCGTAATTCTGATGCTGATCACAAGCATCTTCCATTTTCGTATTTTTTATGTAATTGGGTGGGCATTCGTGATATACTCTTACTATCGCATGTTTTCACGTCAGACCTACAAGCGTGCACTGGAAAACCAGAAATTTCTCCAGCACACTTCAAAGATCCGTGGATTTTTTGCAAAACAGAAGTATATGGCAGCGCAGCGCAAGACACATCACATTTACAAGTGTCCAAACTGCAAACAGAAGATCCGTGTCCCAAAGGGAAAAGGTAAAATTGAGATCCGCTGTCCAAAATGCCAGACTACTTTTATCAAAAAAAGCTAACGATCAGGAGAATAATCAATTATGCAGGATCCTTACTCAATACTCGGCGTTTCACGGGATGCTTCCGACGAGGATATCAAGAAAGCCTACCGCAAATTAAGCCGTATTTATCATCCGGATGCCAACATCAACAATCCAAATAAAGATCAGGCAGAAGCCAAATTCAAAGAAATCCAACAGGCTTACCAGCAGATTATAAAAGAAAAAGAAATGGGTGCTTCCGGATATACCGGAACAGGCTCCGGAGGTTATGGCGATGCCGGAAGCGGATACGGAGGTTTTGGCGGTTTTGGTCCATTCGGCGGTTTCTACGGTCAGTATACCAACCAGAATCAGCAGACAACCGAGACAGAAGAAGATATTCATCTGCGTGCCGCCGCCAATTATCTGAACAGTGGCCATTATAAAGAAGCTTTAAATGTCCTTTCAGGAATCAAAGACCGTTCTGCCAGATGGTACTATTACAGCTCTATCGCCAATTCCGGCATGGGCAATAATGTCCTCGCCCTGGAGCACGCCAAAGAAGCTCTTCGTCTGGAGCCGTCCAACTATCAATACCAGTCCCTTGTCAGCCGTCTTGAAAATGGTGGAAGCTGGTATCGTACACAACAGACAATGTATGGCGGTACACCAACGATCAACAATGATTTCTGCGTGAAGCTCTGCATTGCCAACATCATGTGCAATCTCTGCTGTGGCGGCGGTGGATTCTTCTGCGGTTCTCCTTATACATACCACTAAATGACAGGAGGAAATACTATATGTTAGATTATCTTGTTGTCTATGACAGTGAGACAGGAAATACAAAAAAAATAGCAACAGAAATTTTTGCATCCCTTCCGGGGATGTCCAAAGATCTGATAAATCTTCATGAACGTACCGATTTCCCAGAAGCCAAAATTTATTTTGTTGGTTTCTGTGTTCACCGCGGAACCTGCCGCCTCGAGATTGGCAACTTCCTTTCCGGTCTGTCGGGCAAATCCGTTGCTCTCTTTGGAACCTGCGGTGCCGGAAACAGCCCGGAATACTACAAAGAGATCGCATCCAGCGTCCGGATCTGGCTTGAAGATGACAATCACTATCTCGGTTCTTTTATCTGCCAGGGGAAAATGCCGCTTGCTGTCCGTCAAAAATATGAATCCTTGCTGAACACACCAAAAGATTGCGATTGCCAGCAAATCCGAAGGCAATTACAGAATTTTGACGAAGCAATGATTCATCCGACACGCACAGACCTTGAAAATGCGGCTCTTTTTGCTACCGAATGTATAGAAAAAGTTAAGTCCTTGTAAAAAAAGTGTAAAAAAATATCGTTTCAGTCTACCTATGGAAACTTTCTTGTTATATAATAAGGGTGTCGTATAGCGTCACTTTGTGTGATCTGCATGCAGACTTTTCATATTTAAAGTAGCTGTACGATATTTTTTTTGCGACAAAATGTAAACTAATGCTTAAAGAAAAGGAAAACAAAATTATGGGAATTACAATGGTTTTGTCATTGCTCAGTGGGGTAGCCCTGTTTTTATACGGTATGTCACTGATGGGCGACAGTCTGAAGAAAGTTGCCGGCAATAAGCTTGAACTTATTTTATACAGGCTGACCAATACTCCTCTGAAAGGACTTCTGCTCGGTACTGTCGTAACCGCTATCATTCAGTCATCCTCTGCAACGACAGTTATGGTAGTCGGATTTGTAAACTCTGGTATGATGAAGGTCGCACAGGCAATTGGTATCATCATGGGTGCCAACATCGGAACCAGTATCACCGGATGGATCCTATGTCTCTCCTACATTGATGGTTCCAGCGGAATCGCGCAGCTTTTATCAACCGCTACAATTTCTGCAATCGTAGCAATCATCGGAATTATTTTCCGTACATTTATCAAGAAAAAACCGTATTCTGATATCGGTGACATCATGCTTGGCTTTGCGATCCTGATGATCGGAATGCAGACCATGAGCGGTGCTGTCTCTCCTCTGAAAGAGAATCCGCATTTCGTCAGACTTCTGACCATGTTCACGAATCCATTTATGGGAATCCTTGTCGGGATCGTATTTACAGCAGTTTTGCAGAGCGCTTCTGCTTCTGTAGGTATCCTCCAGGCACTGTCCATTACCGGATCGATCACCTTTGCAGCTGCACTTCCGATCACAATGGGTATCGGCGTTGGCGCCGCATGTCCGGTTCTTCTTTCCTCAATCGGAACGAACAAGAACGGAAAGCGTACTGCTCTGATCTATCTGCTGAACGATTTATTTGGTATGATTTTCTGGTCCATCGTATTCTATTCTGTAAATGCCATCGTGCATTTCCCATTTATGGGTGAAATTATGTCACCTTTCCGTGTGGCACTTTTGAATACGGTATTCCGGCTTCTGACGATCCTTGTTCTTGCTCCATTTATCGGCAAGATTGAAAAGCTTGTCTTCTTCCTTATTAAAGATACCGATGAAGACAACGAAGAGCAGGCAGATTTCGATCTTCTTGAGGAACGTTTCCTCAATTATCCGCCACTGGCAATCACACAGAGCCAGCTTGCAGTCAACGGAATGGCAAAGAAAGCATACAAAAATATCCGTCGCGCCCTTGCACTGCTGAAAGATTTTTCAGATAATAAGTTCAACAAAATTCAGGAAAAGGAAAATCTGATTGACAAATACGAAGATAAACTGGGAACCTATCTGATGCAGCTCAATATGCATGACCTGACACCGGAGCAGTCCAAACAGACCGCCAAGTTCCTTCATACGATTAGTGATTTTGAACGTCTGGGTGACCATGCAGTCAATATTTCCCGTGTTGCACAAGAACTTCATGAAAAATCACGTATTTTTTCAGATGCAGCCAAATACGAGCTTCATGTTCTTGAATCCGCATTAAAAGAGCTCCTTGATCTCACGATCAATTCATTTGTAGATGAAGACCTTGTAAATGCTGCCAAAGTAGAACCGCTTCGCGAACTGATCGGTATTTTATGCAACGATTTGAAAATGCGTCATATTAAAAGGCTCCGTAACGGGCAATGTGATCTGAACACCGGATTTGCATTTAACGATCTGCTCACCAACTATGATCGTATTGCAGCCCACTGTTCTAACATTGCCGTTGCAATCCTAGAACTGGATTCTTCCAATTTCGATATGCACGAATACACTAAGAGTGTACGGAAATTGAAAGACAACAATTATGTATCCACCTTTGATTATTACGAGCAGAAATATAATATCAACGGTTATCAGCCGGAAGCGGAACAGGATACAAAAGCAGCCGCCAAAAACCCGGTCAAAGCTGTTGAAGCCAAAAAATAATCTTACAACGAGAAAGGAATCTGCTGTAATGTCTTCTTTAAATATTTCATCACAGGCGCACATTGCCAGTCAGTCCGTCATCCTAGGTGATGTCACCATCGGTGCAGACTCAAGTGTGTTCTATTATGCCGTTGTCCGCGGTGATGAATCGTCTATCACGATTGGCAAGCGAAGTAATATCCAGGATAACAGTACTGTCCATGTAGATTACGGTTTTCCGACCGTTATCGGTGATGATGTCACTGTTGGTCACAACTGTGTGATCCACGGCTGTACAATTGGTGACGCATCTCTAATCGGGATGGGAAGTACGATTTTAAACGGTGCAAAGATTGGAAAGCATTGCCTGATCGGTGCCGGAAGTCTGGTTACTCAGAACACAGTTATTCCGGATGGAATGCTGGTTATCGGAAGCCCGGCAAAAGTAAAAAGACCTCTTACCGAGAAAGAGATCCAGTCAATTTATAAAAATGCTGCGGATTATGTTGCATTATCGACTGAGCAGTTTGAATAGAATATCAAATCTGAAATATGTACACTAGTAAAAAAAGTATCGAAAATCATTTATGTTTGATTTTCGATACCTTTTTTATTTACTACAACACTTTATTTTTCATCCACGATCTGGAACACATAGAATTTCAAGTCCTACGCTTCAACCCCTTGATTTTACTGGCTTTCCGCCTTGTAATTGCTTCCAGTACACCACTTTTACACCATTTCAGCTATAAGAGCCATTTCTTCTTTAAGTGTATTTTCTTCCACATGACAATACAAGTCCATTGTCATTTGTAAGGAATTATGTCCCAAAATTTTTTGTAATACTTTAGGCTTCATCCCTTTTGCAATAGCTTTTGTTGCAAATGTATGTCTCAATCCATGTGGTGTAAAAGGTTTAAACTTCAAATCTGGATTTTCTTTGTTAATCTTATCAATATGATATTCAATTGCGGCTCTAACATTAGTCTCATGAATTGGGTTGTTTGTCTTTGAACAAAATACAAGATCTTCCATTCCTACGCGCGGATTATGCCTGATTGAAATTCTATTTTTTCTTATCTTTTGTCTCTCTAATGCTGCTTTTACCTCTTTTGTCATTGGCAATTTCCGTTTGCCCGCCTTTGTCTTTGGTGGATGAAATTCGTATATTGCCTTTCCATTATTCGGCAAATAACATAATGTTTTTTCCACAGAAATAATTCCATTTTCAAAATCAATACAATCCCATGTCAATCCTAGTATTTCTCCCATTCTCATACCAGTTCCCAGAGCAATTACAAAAAATTCATGCAACTGACAATTTTTAGAACTTTCAAGAATTAACTTGATCTCTACATCACTTAAAATTCTTTTTTCTTCCTTTTGGCAATTATCAATAATCGGGTTTATTCCAACTGCAACATTTTTAGTTAGCAGCTCAGATTCTACCGCCCGATTAAGAATATCAACTAATAGTGCTTTACAGTCACACCTCATATTGTCTGTTGCAAGCTCATTGAACGCATCTTGTAAAATAACAAGATTTAAATTTGTCAACTTACGCCATCCAATTTTCTCTCGAAGCCTGTTGTATTGTATCTCATATGTCCTTTTAGTTGTGTCCCTGCAATGTGTTTTACAAACAGTTATCCATTTTTCATACCATTCGTTCAGCGTCATACTCGACTCAACTACATTTATTTGCTTTTCATCTCGATATTGTTCATCACGCAGTTTCCGTGTTATCTCCGTTATTGTTTTAGCATATATTGTTTGTCTTTTCCCAAAACGGTTTGTAAAACGAGCCTGATATAAACCATCCTTTCTCTGTGTAATTCCTTTCCCTAATTCTTTCCCATTTAACGCTTTTCCCATTTTTATCTCCTATCTGTAGCGATAAAAAAAGGAACTGCTGTTAGTACCTAAAGTATAACAAATCAATTCCTCTTTTTCTACTTTTTAAGTAATATTTCTATCTATCCATTTATTCAACTTTTCCCGATCAGCATACCATCTATTTCCGATCTGTATTCCAATGCCATTGTGCCCCCGTACTAGCTCCCTGGCTTTTGTTTCTCCGATTCCCAAATAACCACATAATTCTTTTATGGTAAGCAATTTCTTTTTTTCATTCATTCTACACCTCAAAAATTATCTTCCAACTGTCCTTTGCTCAAATCTTCATGTTTTTTTACCCACAAGTTTAATTCCCTTGTCATCGTTGCACCTTTCCAAACATTGTTAAAATAACAGCTTCTAAGGTAGTCTATAAATTCTTCCACACCATCAATACCAAAAAGATGTTCTATTTTATAGATCAGCGAAAATAATCCACTGCTGAAAATAATGTATTGAATACTCTGTCGTAATGAATTATCCCTAGGACTGTCACAACGCAATCTTGCTGCATTGCTTTTTTCTGCAATCTCAATCAGCTTTTTTGTTTCTATTCTATAGTCACCTTTTTCTATATCATATAGACGGTATTTCTGTGTTACTGCTTTAGCAATAAAGCTTGCGAATTCCTGATCTGTTAAATCTTCTTTTAATAATTCTTCTGTAATAGAATGTGCATACATTCCTTTATACACTACCTCAAACCGTATCCAGGAATTGTTTTTAATAGCATCCTCTAAACGAAAACCATTGTTTTTTATTTGTTCCATTTTTTTGTCATAGATTCTCAAAAAACCCTTTGAGCCTTTACTTCTGCTACCTATGTAAATAGTTTGGATTGCTCCATCTTCTCCAACAAAACTTGTTTTTCGGATTCTACATCTGTCCGTATCATCCTGTACCAATATTTTTTTGTCCTGTAACTTTGTATGTAACTCGTTTAAATCAATCCCATAGTTATAGTAATCTACGGTAAAGTCAATTCTCGTAAGCCTTATGGTTACTGAATCTATATTTCCATTTAACTTCTGCAAAAAAGCAGGCAATATAATTTGCACACCATACATCTTTGAATATCGTGCCTGATAAATCGCCCATGCCTTTGCACTAAATTTAATGCATACACCCATATCCATACGACAAGTATGATATGCCATTGCAAAATAGTAATCTTTCAGCCCCATGTTATAGCACTTATCATACCCCTCTAACTTCTCCGAAGACATTTCACTCAATTTTCCATCAAAAATATTCTCTAGCCTGGATATTCTTACAAATTTATATATTATGTTTTCTGCATACATTATCCACTTTTCTACGATATCTTTATTGTTTAGCAGAATTGTAAATGTAAATTCATCTACGTTAAGTAGTATATTATGTTCTTTTTCCATTTATTTGTGTGGAGATGGGGTTATTACATACCCCCATCTCTGCCTCCTTGACCATTTTTACGACTTGTCAACTGTTCAACTGCATCAAAAATCTGAAAGTTTAATTTAGGAATATATACAACTACTGGATTTTCTACGCTTGCTATTTGCGGATATGTCATAATGCCTTGACCTGTTAAAAACTTACGCCTGGCAATATCCGGATATATTCCTAATGCCGTCATATATGTTTGTCGTTCTGCCTGTCCCATTATCAACTTTAATGGTAAATTTTCCCTTAACTCTGTTGGTAAATTTGTCGCATTGCTTTGTTGTTGCGCTATTATGCAAAAACAACCTATTTGTCTACCCTCTCGGATTACATTCCCGATTACTTCATCAACAAAATCCCTGGTTTTCTTGTCATACCTCGCCAAAGACGCCCGAAATGCACTATATTCATCAATTATCAAAAAAACTGGTGTCAAATTGAAATCCCGATAATCACTGTCCAATTTATCCAACAGCTTCTCAGCATATTCTTTCTTGCGTTCTTCCATTTTTGCTTCAAAATTTTTTAACAATAAAATTGTATCATCAATATTACTGGAAACATTACACTTGTTAATCTTATAGCCCAATGCATAAACACCACTGAATTTAGGATCTACAAGATACAGTTCATAAGGCGTTTCCTTTACAAGCATCTGTAATATCAAGTTATAGATACAATAGGATTTTCCTGATCCCGTTTGTCCAACAATCAGCGCATGTATAATATCTACCTTATGTCTGGTATCCAAAAATATTTCATACTCTTCAATTTTCCGATTATAATCTTCAAATTCTTTAAAGGTATTAAACACAACCTGATCTATTTTATTTGTTTCAAACTCATAATTATAGGTATTACAATCATCTGAAATATACGCCGCTGTCAAGACATATTCTTTCAATAAAGCTGAGCTAATAGGCAAGTCCTCTAATTTTTTATCCATTTTAATACAATTCTTCAGCCTTACCTTTCCACTTTTTAAGTCTTTTTCAAAAAAGATATCTATTTCAGGTAAGACTGCACATTTTTTCCCTAATACCATTCTTTCTGTGTACATACCGCTCTCATACAATGCCCGCTTCAAAGATTTATACATTTTTACATGTAAAAGTGTATATTTAACTCCATACCTGATTCCATGTTTCTGTAACCACCATATTAGCAAGCCTGTACTCACAGCAATTGCGCACCCGAAACTTATACAAGACAACTTTCCAAATGTGCTTTCATAATTACGGGTATAGCCGTATAACAAGGCTATACCCGCAATAAACATTTCCAACGCACCTGTGATAAACGTACGAACAAGTCTACTTTCTCTTGTTTGTAGCATTATTCCGGTTTAATCTCAGAAATCTCTGTAAAACGTAAAATTACGTTATAATTGATAACATAGCTGATCTCCGGTCTATAACCACCAAGTTTAACCTTGCACCCTTTTTTTAACGGCAAAGGATACTTTGCCCCTATAATAGTCGCCTCAAAAACTTCCAAAGTATTATCAATCATTTCTCCAGTTTTCTTATCGACTTCTGGTGCATCATCATGCAGTATCTGTAACAACACTCGTACTCCCGCCGGAATTTCTACGGTACCATCATCTAACGTTTTCCCTGCATATGGTACTTGACTGATAAATGTGAACTCATCGCGAAAATCTTTGAGCATCTGATTTCCGTCAAACATCACATATTTGTGAACATTCTTCATTCTTCTTATCTCCTAACAATCCGTGCATTTCCTACGTTTTTAACGCCCAGTTTTTCTTCCACCAGTCCATAAAGACAAATTTTGTCCTTTTCAAGTCCGGCTTTTTCTGCTACTTCTTTAATTCTCTCAGAATCCGCATTCTCTAATTTAAAACACGGTACAGCGGAATAAAAGATAGCAACTACATTTGCATCCGTTACGATGACTACATGCTCCTTTTCGTATGCCTGGTTAGGATTTAATTCTACCCAATGTTCAGGATACTCAAAATAAGCATTTTTCATTGTCCTTTTCTTCATAACTTACGTCCTCCTTTCTATAGATTCACGGTATCTCTTCCGTGTGAACTCATAATATAATAATTATTTAAAATCCGTGGGATTGTTGAAACTTTTGTCACACTTTGCTTCAAGCATTTCTAAATATCGACTTTTATCTTTTCGTATTGCCGCCTGAGATTTCCCGTATTTTTTTGCTACCTCTTTCACACTCATTCCAACGCACAAATCTTCATATTCTGATTTATAATCCACTTCTTTATATTTTCTCTTTTTCGTAATACACACTTTTCTGCCATTATACTTATCTGCAAACTGTTCATATACAGATTCATCTCCATATACCGCTGTCAACACATCACAAATAGCAAGATTAACTGTGCAATTTTTAGAGCATTCCTCTTCTTCCATTGCAATCTCTATAGCATCTCTTAGCGTTGCACTTTTGACGATATAAAATGTAATTTTATTTCTATCATCACCCCAGTTTTCCAATGTCTCAAAAAAAACATTTAATGCATTCTGGTCTTTCCCGTTATTTGTTAATATTCTTCTAAACTCCTTATTAGACAGAGATTTCTTTTGCATCTGCCACAACCTTTCTGCGGTGGCAAATTTAGTTCCAAAACGCCTCCGCAGAAAGAATATGGGAGAATTTTATTTTTTCGTTCCAATCCCCAAATGCATATAATAAAAAGACTACAAAGTAAACAGTAAAAGCTTACGCTGGCGAAATCGCCCTGTTGACTTTGTAGTCTTTTTATTAGTATGTATAAACAAGCAGGCTTAAGAATAAGCCTGCCATACATGTCCTTATTTAATTTTCATTTCCCCCTATTACAAATTTACTTATCTTTTATAATAACTAAGTCTTTTATTTCACAGCCAAAATAATCACACAATTTTATCAATAGATTAGCATCAATTCGTTGAAACTCTCCTCTACAATATCTATTAAAATTTCCTCTCGGTATATCCAGATCTTTACAAATCTTATTCTTGCTTATTCCTCGTTCATTCAATAATTCTTCAATTCTTAAATATATACACTTCATTTCAAATCACCTTCAAAAAACATATTAAAAATATTATAAGTTTTATATTTTTATCTAGTAATTTCCTATTTTTGAAGTTATTATATAGTAAGGTAGTAAATTTAAAGGGGGTATTCGTCTTGAAAAAATATACCTTATATATATTTATATTTTCAATCTTATTTTTAATATCCTGTAAAAAAGAACCAACATTAAATGTAATTTCTTCACTAAATTCTAGTGATACTCTTTGTATTTCTGTAATTGCAGACATGAATGCCTTTAATAACAACTATTCTACCTGTTCTGAAAGTATAATAGATCATTGTGTGAAAAATGATTTCACAATGACAAAATTTAGTTATGACAAAGGTTATCCACAAGAGGTAACCGCATATATTTATTCATCAAAAAAAGATTTTCACAATAATAACTTGCTATTTACAATGTCATATCACCCAAAATCAACTGACACTTCTCAAAATTTCAACATAATAGAAAATTCTGACGAATATATTTATAATATTACATATTAGTTCAAAAAGAAAAACGATTAAACCGCAAAGTTTAATCGTTTTCCCATACTAACAGCATATCCTCTTTATCGTACACCATTTCGTACACCATCTTTTTAAAAAATTACACCATTTTGCAGTAATTTACGATAAGCTGATCTTTTTCTCAAATCTTAAAGAATCCCGTAAATTGCAGTGTTTTTGGCGTTTTTCCATCTTATTTTTCATCCACGATCTGGAACACATAGAATTTAAGATAATACGATTCTTCTGCAGACCACAGAATCGGATGATCCGGTGCCTGTGTCCGGTATTCTACCTGTCTGATCCTCTTATGCACATTCTGCGCTGCCTGGTGGATCGTCTTCGTAAAAAGCTCATAATCCATAAAATGCGAGCAGGAACAAGTTGCCAGATATCCGCCTGGTTTTACCAGCTTCATTCCGCGCATATTGATCTCACGATATCCCTTTGTCGCATTCTTGATCGTCTTACGGGATTTGGTAAATGCAGGTGGATCCAGGATTACCACATCATACTGCTTTCCTTCTTCTTCCAGCTTTGGAAGCAGGTCAAATACATCTGCACAGACAAATTCAACTCTATCCTCTAATCCATTGAGTCTTGCGTTCTCTCTTGCCTGTTCTATACCAAGTTCTGAAGCATCTACACCTGTCACATGCTTTGCCCCTGCAATCCCTGCATTCAGCGCAAAAGAGCCTGTGTGCGTGAAGCAGTCCAGCACCTCTGCATCCTTGCAAAGTCTCTGGATTGCCAGACGATTGTATTTCTGATCCAGGAAAAATCCTGTCTTCTGTCCGTCTTTGACATCAACCATATATCTGACACCATTTTCCACAATCTCAACTTTGGTATCAAATTCTTCACCGATAAAGCCTTTGACTCTCTCCATGCCTTCATTCTGACGAACCTTTGCATCGCTTCGTTCATACACGCCACGGATCGTAATTCCATCTTCTGAAAGTACCGCTTTCAGAATGTCCACGATTTCTTCTTTCATCCGGTCAATTCCGAGTGCAAGAGACTCTACAACCAACACATCTGAGAATTTATCGATCACCAGTCCGGGAAGAAAATCCGCTTCCCCGAAAATCACACGGCAGCTTGATGTATCTACTGTCTTTTTCCGGTATTCCCACGCATCTCTCACCCGCATTTCCAGAAATGCATGATCGATCTCCTGATCCTGCTTTCTTGTCATCATACGGATCCGGATCTTAGAATTCATATTGATAAATCCTCTTCCCATTCCGTACCCGTCAAAATCATGGACGATCACAATATCACCATTCTCAAATTCTCCCATAATCGAATCAATTTCATTATCGAATATCCAGGCGCCGCCTGATTTCAGCAGACGTCCCTCGCCCTTTTTCAATGTCACTATAGCCTGACTCATCTTTTCTCCTTCCACATACTCTTACGTATTCTTCTGCAAATATTATCCACGGAGTCCTGCAATGATCCGACCTGGATAGAGCAGAAGATCCAGTCCATCCTGCATAGATCTGACACAGAGATCCGCATTTTTCAATAATTTCCCATAGACCCCTTCCCGGTCCATAACAGCGATGGAAAGCGCCGCCTCTTTCAGCATCCACTCATCGTTTCTGCCATTACCGATTGCCACACAGCGTTTTGCACCGGTTGCTTTTACCAATTCCCTTTTATACTCCTTTGCATTACCTGTCGGAAATGTCTCCAGGATCACCGGAAGCCCTTCGCACTGCGCTTTCGCATTTCCATGCGTATCCGCAGTCAGTACATAAATTCGAAACTGCTCTGAAAGTGCGATAAGACGTTCCTTCACACTCGGCGGGATCACGCCGTCCACAGCGATCGTCCCGTTCATATCTAAAAATATCGTATCAAGTTCTAATGTTTTATATTCCGGAATAACCAGTTTCATAGGAACTCCTTTCCTGCCATCTGGCATGTTGCTTTTTTTATTATAATACATATTTCATACAGACTCCACATATTTTGTAACAACTGATTTATCTGATAAAGAGGAGGATTGTAAATATGAAACCAGTTGTTGGAATCTTATGCTGTGGCTTCGACGGCAAAAACCAGTTTGTAACCGATACCTATGTGCGGGCAGTCCGCATTTCCGGAGGAATCCCCCTACTGATACCGATTCTTCCTCAGGACTTCCCGATCAATTCTTATCTTGACATATGCGATGGATTTCTGCTCCCCGGAGGAGGTGATTTTACACCGTTTCTCTTCAATGAAGATCCACTTCCAGGTGTAGGACAGACCAATCTTTCTGTGGATCTTTTCCAGATTCATTTTGCAGAGGAAATCTTAAAACGTCATCTTCCAGTAATCGGCATCTGCCGGGGTATGCAGGTGCTCAACGCCGCCTGTGGCGGAAGTATCTACCAGGATCTTTCCTGTCAGCCCGGAGATCCTTTTCTGCATATGCAGACCTCACAGAACCGCAGCGATATGTGGCACCAGATTTTCATCGCCAAAGACAGCCATCTTCATGAACTGACCGGAGACACTCTGTATACCAATAGTTTCCACCATCAGTCCGTTCATCTGCTCGGAAAAAATGTCCATGCATGTGCACACACTTCTGATGGCACAGTTGAGGCAATTGAAATCGAAGGACAGCCTTTTGCACTTGGCGTTCAGTGGCATCCGGAATCCATGTTTTTTACTTCTCCATGTATGCGGGAATTGTTTTCGCTTTTCGTCCGGTCGATGCTTCCCGGAACAGACTAAATCCCTTTTGTCGGGCTGCAGACTCTGCTGTCTGCAGTCCCTTCAGAATATATGTATAATATGTTCACAAACGTTCATAATTCTTTCAAATTATAAACACACTTTTTTCACAAGATACGAGTATACTAATAATTGTCAAAAGGAAATAAACCTTTTCACATAATAAAATTTTTCTTTTTCATAAACGCCGATATTCGGGAAACCGGATATCGGCTCTCCTCATTTTCAGGGGTTATTTCAGATATTCCAGAAGTCCTCGCAGGTCTGGAACGACATGATCTGCCATCTTTTTGACCTCTTCGTCTGCAGGTGTCAGATCCGGAACCATCGTCACATGGCAGCCCGCCTGGTAAGCCGCATTTACCCCGTTTGGTGAATCTTCGACCGCCATGCACTCTTCAGGCTTCCGCCCGATCTTCTCACAGGCATAGAGATACACATCCGGTCTCGGTTTTCCCAATTTCACCATAGATGCACTGATGATCTCATCAAACAGCTCTTTAAATCCGACCATTTCCAGATAACGCACAGCCCTGTCTTCCGCTGTAGCCGTCACGACTGCCGTCTGATAACCACGTCTTTTCAGCTCCTTGATCGTCTCTTCCACATACGGTTTCTTCTCAATTCCGAAACGCGCAATGTGATCACTCATCAGTTCCTGTCTGCGCCGTCTGAGCTCATCGTATGGGAAATCCTCTCCAAAAATTCCCTTCATCTGTTCTCTTGCAAATACGGATGCACAACTGCGGAATTTGTATGCCGTTTCCAGATCCAACCGGTATCCCGCCTCCCGCATTGCCTTTTGTTTGTATACTGTCAGATATTTCTCTGTATCGATCAGGATGCCATCCATATCAAAAAGTACTGCTTTCATCTTGTCCTCCTGTAGTATATTTCATTTTGTAAAAACAATTACTTTCTATATCATACCATTCCCTTCAGGAAGAAAAAAGACGGAGATTTTATTCTCCGCCTTTTGACTGTTTGCTTATATCTATTTTGTACTTTCTGTGCTGCCGGTACTTCCTGTACTGTTTGAACCGCTTTCGTTACTGTCAGATGAAGTACTTTTCACCTGCTTGCAGTTGTCTGCTACCCAGTCTTCTACGATATCCAGTCTTGCTGTCTTCTCCAGATTCTCCAGGTTTCCAGCATCTCCCAATGCTTTTTTGAGTGCATCTACATCTTCGTATCCGTAAGCCTTTGCATACTCCTTATACTTCTTCTCAAGTGTCTTATCTGACACATCGATCTTTGCTTTCTCAATGATCAGATCTGCCGCAAGGTTGGCCTTTACCTGATCCTTTGCAGCCTGGGTTGCCTTTGAATTAAAAGTTTCCTCATCCATATTCATATACTGTTTAAGGAAATCTGCAAAATCAAGATTATAATAAGATGCCATATTCTTATACTGTGTCTTGATCGAACTGATCATATTCTTCAGATCCTTCTTCGGATACTTGTTCACAGTTGTGTTCTCAAGTACTGCTTTCCATGCATTTTCCTTGATTGTATTCTGCTGGTTTTCTTTGCCGTTTTTTTTCAGAGATTTTTTAATTTCCTTTTTGTACTCTTCCACCGTCTTGGAAGTATCAGAAACACTCTGTACAAATTCATCGGTAAGTTCCGGTACATCGGTCTGGCTGATTCCCTTCAGTGTAACGGTAAATACAACTGCCTGACCTGCAAGATCTTCATTTCCATAGTTCTCCGGGAAAGTCAGATCCAGATCAAAAGTATCGCCAATATTGTGTCCGACAACGCCATCCTCAAATCCGTCAATAAACTGACCACTTCCTAATGTAAGCTGTGCATCTGTCGCTGTTCCACCATCAAATGCCACACCATCTTTCTTTCCTTCGTAGTCAATCGTTACCGTATCTCCGGTTTGTGCTGCACGGTCTGTAACTTCTGTTGTAGTTGATTTAGACTGAAGTACACTGTTGATCTGTGCTTCTACATCATTATCCGATACCGCATCCGCATCTACTTTATCAATCTCCACACCTTTATATTTTGTAATCGTAACATAATCATTGGAAATCTCACCGGAGCATCCGGTAAGAAATAATGACAATGCACAGATACCTGCTGCCAGTACTGCTAATTTCTTTTTCATTTTCTTTTACACCTCTTATATCTTCATTCTCTCTGACTGTCCAAATCACCCACATCAGAGCGCTACATATGATTATAACACATAATCCGTCATTGAAAAGGGATTTCCCAAAATTCACATTTATTTCAGATTTTCCATTACTTTCAAAAAGCCGCCAAAAACTTCAAATTACTTGCACTTGTCTACAAACAATGCTACAATAAGCTATGTGTAAATATGATTTGAGGAGGAAAACCCGTGAGTAAGATAACGATCGTATTACTGGTAATTCTTGCCGTACTGCTTATCGCCCTGGTTGTTCTGTATTTCCTCGGTAAGAAAGCGCAGAAAAAGCAGGCAGAACAGGAAGAGATGATTGCAGCTGCTGCACAGCAGGTCAACATCCTGGTTATCGACAAAGGTAAGATGAAGCTTAAAGATGCCGGTTTCCCGTCAGTTGTTCTTGAGAATACACCTAAGTATCTTCGTCGTTCAAAGGTACCTGTAGTCAAGGCAAAAGTCGGACCAAAGATCATGACTCTGATGTGTGATGCAAGCATCTATGATCTTATTCCAGTCAAAAAAGAAGTAAAAGCAACCGTAAGCGGTATTTACATCACTGCAGTAAAAGGAGTCAGAGGTTCTCTTGAGACTCCACCTAAGAAAAAAGGATTCTGGGCAAGACTGCGGAACAAGTAACAAAAAAGGGTAAATGATTCTGAGCTGATTGAATCATTTACCCTTTTTGTTTTATTTTCCTGAAATTGCTTCCTCTGCCTGTGCTTTCGGTCTTATGCTCATTGCGATCCGGCAGTCTGCCGTCGCTTCATGATTCACATCAAGCCCGTACTCCACAGCAATATCAATTCGCTCATCATCCACATTCACATCCAGCTTCCGTGTATGAATTCCAACATGAAGCTGCCCATACGGTGTATCATAATATGTGACATTCATCTGATTCTTCTCAAATACCATATGTGCATTCGTAATTCCGCTCTTCATGATTTCCATCGAATCTTCACCGGTGATCTTGATCTTATTCTTAACCACCCCCGGAATCCCTTCCATTACTTCATCATAAAGAATATAATGCTTTCCGTTCTTCCAGTAATAGCTCGCCGGAGTGATCACCTCAATCGGCTCATTCTCTTCATTTTCTTCCGGATCTGCAAATGCCATATCATGTAGTCCGGAAATCGTCAATAATACATCCTGTGTCATACACGTCATCCAATCTGTCTGTTATTAGATGGCAAGCTGTTTTGCGATATCGTACTGGTACTCCGGAATTCCTTTCTGCATTGCCAGTGCTTCGTTGATATCAAAGTCAATATACTCGCCATGTTTGTATCCTACTACACGGTTTGTCTTTCCTTCAAGAAGAAGATCTACAGCAAGAGATCCCATGATAGATGCATAAACTCTGTCTTTTGCTGTCGGGCTTCCTCCACGCTGCATATGACCAAGAATAGTAGCACGTGTCTCCATACCCGTCTCTTTTTCGATTCTCTTTGCCATATTCATAGAATCACCGATACCTTCGGCATTGATGATAATGTAATGCTTTTTACCGCGTTTTCTGCTTTCTTTGATGTCTGCAATGATCTTTGCTTCATCGTAGTCATGTTCCTCAGGAAGAAGAATCTTCTCTGCTCCATTGGCAATACCGCACCACAGTGCAAGGTATCCCGCATCACGTCCCATAACTTCGATAACACTACATCTTTCATGTGATGTAGATGTATCACGTACTTTGTCAATTGCTTCCATCGCTGTATTAACCGCTGTATCGAATCCGATTGTGTATTCTGTACATGCGATATCAAGATCGATCGTTCCCGGAAGTCCGATTGTATTTACTCCAAAATCAGATAATTTCTGTGCTCCCTTGAAGGAACCGTCTCCTCCGATAACTACCAGACCGTCAATTCCATATTTCTTACAGATTGCTGCTGCTTTCTGCTGTCCTTCTGGTGTACGCATTTCCTCGCAACGGGCTGTCAGAAGAATCGTTCCACCTCTCTGGATCGTGTCTGATACATCTCTGGCACTTAAATCAATAATTTCCTCGTTAAGAAGTCCTGAATAACCTCTTCTGATTCCTCTTACCTTCAGTCCTTTTCCCAATGCGGTTCTTACAACTGCACGGATTGCAGCGTTCATTCCCGGTGCGTCTCCACCACTGGTCAATACGCCGATAGTTCTGATTACTTTTTCTGCCATGATATGTCTCCTCCGTCTCTTCTACTTTGTAACTTTACTATCCTTTTGCTTAATTTATCTCAATTCACACGTTATTGTATAATATTCACCCCTTCATTTCAATGGGTTTTTCTATTACTTTTACACAATCTTCTCCAAAATAATTCGTCAATCTGCTCAAAATTCCAGGTTCTACCTGGATATTTGCGTTTTTAGGAAGTCTTTTTACCGCTCTCTCCGCTTTGCAGAAGATTACAACCTGGTCCTCACCCTCACTTTCCGCGAGCATCCGGAACAGATTCTGCTCATCTTGAAGGTAACTCTGTTTGTCGGTATACTGGATCCACAGTTCTTTTTTCATCATCTCAAACGGAATCACCTCTTCACAGATCAGCTTACTTGCATTATCATCTTCTTCCGATACACGTCCCCGCACAAATACTTTGCTGTCCTCCTGCAGATACTGCTGGCTTTTCTCATAGCTCTGCGGGAAAATGACAACCTCTACCGTTCCAAGAAGATCCTCTACGGTAATAAATGCCATCGTTTGATTCTTCTTTGTATATTTGATCGTCTTCGATGTGATCATACCACCGATGATCTCCCTTGACCCGTCACGCACTTTTGTCCGTCCGGTCTCTTCATCAAGCTGAAAATCCAATGTCGTTGCGGAAATACTCTTGCGCCATTTCTCTTCATATTCTTCCAATGGATGTCCGCTGATATACACGCCGAGTACTTCTTTTTCAAATGCAAGCATCGTTTCCTTCTGGTATTCTCCCACATCCGGAAGCGTAACCTCAAATTCTTTTTTCTGTTCGTCATCTACAATATCAAAGAGCGACATCTGTCCGGCAAGCGAATTTTTCTTGTTCTGTGCTACCTGATCCATGATCTGTACATAAATGATCATAAACTGCTTTCTGGTCCCTTTCAGACTGTCAAATGCGCCGGATTTGATAAAGTTTTCTACCGCACGTTTATTGACTTCCTTACCGGAAAGCCGTTCCAGAAAATCCTTCAGATCACGAAACGTGCCATGCTCTTCTCTGTCCCGGATGATCTGCTCGATCACCGGTCTTCCAACCCCCTTGATCGCCGCAAGTCCGTAACGGATATTACCGTTATCTACAGAGAAATCACCAACCCCACGATTGATATCCGGCGGCAGGATAGAAATTCCCATCTGTCGGCAAGTGTAAATGTATTCGGCAACCTTTCCCGGATTGTCGATGACAGAAGTCATAAGCGCTGCCATATATTCTACCGGATAATAATATTTCAGATACGCTGTCTGGTATGAGACAACCGCATACGCTGCCGCATGTGATTTGTTAAACGCATACTTTGCAAAATCGATCATTTCATCATAGATCTTATTCGCAACCTTTTCATCGATTCCATTTTTGACACAGCCCGGAATGCCTTCTTCTTCATTACCATATACAAAATTCTGACGCTCTCTCTGCATCACGTCGCCCTTTTTCTTACTCATGGCACGGCGTACAAGGTCGCTTCGCCCAAGTGAATATCCGGCAAGGTCACGCACGATCTGCATAACCTGTTCCTGGTATACAATGCAGCCATAGGTCGGTGCCAGGATCGGCTTTAACTGCGGGCATTCGTAAGTAATCAGCTCCGGATGGTTCTTTCCTTTGATATACTGTGGAATGAAATCCATCGGACCTGGCCGGTAAAGAGAAATTCCGGCGATAATATCTTCCAGACTCTGTGGACGAAGTTCCTTCATGAAGCTCTTCATCCCTGCACTTTCTATCTGGAAAATACCGTCCGTCTTTCCGGTTCCGATATAGTCAAGCACTGCTTTATCATTATAATTTAATTTTTCTGTTACCAGCTTCACACCGGTACTTTTTTCAACCAGTCTGATCGCATCCTGGATGACGGTCAGGGTACGAAGCCCAAGGAAATCCATTTTCAGAAGTCCCAGTTCTTCCAGCGTGGTCATGGTAAACTGTGTGACTACATTGTTGTCCGCTCCAAGTGCCAGCGGAACATATTCATCCACATCCTTCTGGCTGATCACGACTCCCGCGGCATGCATGGATGTATGCCGTGGCAGACCTTCCAGTCTCTTTGACATATCGATCAGCTCTTTTACCTGTGGGTCTTCATCATAGAGCTTCTTCAGCTCATGGTTCATCTTCAGGGATTTATCCAATGTAATATTCAGTTCTTTCGGAATCATCTTTGCAATTGAATCCACAAAAGCATACGGAAGATCCATAACTCTTCCCACATCCCGCAGCACCCCGCGCGCCTGCAGTGTACCAAAGGTTACGATCTGCACTACCCGGTCTTTGCCGTATTTACGCACAACATAATCAATGACTTCCTGCCTTCTTTCAAAGCAGAAGTCCACGTCGATATCGGGCATGGACACACGTTCCGGATTCAGAAAACGCTCGAACAGCAGCTGATACCGGATCGGATCGATATTGGTGATCGCAAGTGTGTACGCCACAATGCTTCCCGCCGCAGATCCACGCCCAGGTCCAACCATGATTCCGTTGCTTTTTGCAAAATGAATGAAATCCCATACAATAAGGAAGTAATCCACGTAACCCATGCTTTTGATAACGCCCAATTCATAATTCAGGCGCTCCACAAGAGCTGGATCCGGGTCTTCTCCATATCGTCTTTTCAGTCCGTCAAAACAGAGCTTATTCAAATATTCCCATGAGGTAAATCCTTCCGGCACATCGAATTTCGGAAGCTTGGTCACACCAAATTCAATCTCTACATGGCATCTGTCTGCAATCTTCTGTGTATTTTCCAGCGCCTCCGGTGCATATGGGAAAAGTGCTGCCATCTCTTCTTTTGACTTCACGTAGTACTGTCCGCCTTCATAGCGCATCCGATCCTCGTCTGCGAGCTTTTTCCCTGTCTGAAGGCAAAGCAGGATATCATGTGGCTTTTCATCTTCTGCGTAAGTATAATGCACGTCATTTGTCGCCACAAGGTCGATTCCGATCTCCTGCGACAGACGCATCAACTGCTGGTTAACGGTGCGCTGTTCCGGAATCCCATGATCCTGCAGTTCCAGAAAAAAGTTGCCTTTCCCAAAAATCTGTTCATAATGAAGCGCAGCTTTTTTTCCTTCTTCATACATCCCTCTCGCCAGGTTTCTCTGTACCTCTCCGGCAAGACATGCACTGAGGGCAATGATTCCTTCGTGATAGGTCTCCAGAAGCTCATAATCTACTCTTGGCTTATAATAGTAACCTTCCGTAAATGCACGTGACACGATCTTCATCAGATTGGCGTAGCCTGTATTATTCTCGGCAAGAAGTACCAGGTGATAATATCGGTCCTCATCGCGTCCTACGGCTGTTTTATCGAATCTGGATCCCGGTGCCACATAGACTTCACATCCCAGTACAGGATTGATTCCTGCCGCTCTTGCGGCTCTGTAGAAGTCAATGACGCCATACATGACACCGTGGTCTGTGATCGCAGCCGCTGTCATCCCCAGTTCTTTGACTCTGGCAACATATTCTTTAATTTTATTCGAACCGTCCAGAAGGCTGTATTCCGTGTGGACGTGCAAATGCGCAAAATTCATATTGTGTTCGCTCCTTTTCTCTGTGTTCCATTTTAGCAGAAATGAGGGGGATTTCCAACTGGTGGGGGAAAAATTTTATAGGTTGGTGGGCGGCGGATTTCCAAATATATGTACTCCGGTTCCCCTCGGCAAAACATTCCGATGAACCCCTGAAAGCGGGAATCGTGTTCAGCAAAGGCTTCCACGATTCCTGGGTTTCATCTCCATTGCCTCGAAGGGAACCGGAGTACATATATTTGGAAATCCGCCTGTTCAACGGTATCGAATGATTTTCTGGATGTGTTGGAATCTGCAGGAAGAGAATTGATGGAAACACAGATTATACTTACCTGCGCTGTACCACTCATACTCTATGCGAGTGTAAACCTGTTAACTTTCTTTTTGGGGCGTTGGTGTCACAACCTTATTTATCCTCTAACGCAAAAATACCGCCGCATCAGATCTCATTTCCAATGCGGTGGTTTCTTTTCTTACTCCACTGCTTTTACCGCAGCAGACATTTTTTCTTCATTTTGTTTTGAAAAATACAGTTTTGTTTCTCCAATGATCACTTTTCTAAGTGCAATGATTGCGATCAGGTTCGGAATAATCATCAACGCATTCGTGATATCTGCCAGGAGCCAGATTGGTTCCAGCGATAAAAACGGTGCCAGTGCAATCGCTGCAATGTAGATGATCTTATATGGTTTGATCCATTTCGTTGTGCCGGTCAGATAAACCAGGCAGCGTTCTCCATAATAATTCCACCCCAAAATGGTGGTAAATGCAAAAAACATGATTCCTACTGCGATCAGATACATGCCTATATTGTGCGGCAGACACATGTTATATGCAGCTGTAACAAGCGTGCTTCCGTTCATATCCGAACTGTCCATCAACCCGCTGCTGATGATAACTAGTCCTGTCATGGAACAGGTCAGAATCGTAGTAACAAACACACTTGTCATGGAAAGAAGGCCCTGTCTTACACCGGAATTCGTCTTCGCCGCTGCTGCCACGATCGGTGAACTTCCAAGTCCTGCCTCATTTGTATAGACACCTCTGGCAATCCCGGTTCTCATAACCGTCATAAACGTAATGACACCTGTTCCTGCAGTTCCTCCTATTACCGATTCTTTTGCAAACGCACAGGTAAAAATGGCCTTAAAAGCACCCGGTACTGCAGCCCGGTTGATCACCAGCGCCACTACCGAGCCTCCGAGAAAAGTAAGTGCCATGATCGGCACTACAATTTCAGCAACCTTTGAAATACTTTTAATTCCTCCGATCGTTACAACTGCAGTAAGCACTGTTACGATGATTCCCGCCACAACAATCGGTATACGGAATGTCACATTGACAGATTCTGTGATCGCATTTACCTGCGGGAACGTTCCGCAGCCAAATAACGCTGTACACATGCCAAACACAGAAAAGGCTTTTGCAAGCCAGATAAATCTCTCTCCCATACCATTTTGGATATAAAACATCGGTCCACCGGCCATCTGGTTATTTTCGTCCGTCACTCTGTATTTTACCGCTAAAAGACTTTCTGAGTATTTCGTCACCATACCAAGTATGGCCGAAATCCACATCCAGAATAATGATCCCGGTCCACCAATTCGAAGCGCCGTTGCAACTCCAACAATACTTCCCGTTCCTATGTCTGCTGCCATCGTTGTACATAGAGTCGCAAATGCCGATACATCTCCTTCTCCGCTTCCGGTCCCACTTTCTTTTTCAAAAATGGCCCTTACTGCACGTGGAAATTTTGTGATCTGCAGTCCTCTCAATTTAATCGTAAAGTAAAGCCCTGTACCGATCAACAGCAACAATGTCGGAGGTCCCCATACATAACTTTGGATAGTCGTCAGCATCCCCATTAAATTACTCATTTCACTTCTCCTTCGCCTCTGTTATTGTTTTCCATCCATATTCTATTTTTACGATAATCTTTTCCCCACTAGATTTTTTTCTTCACCTTCTTAATCAACTTTTTTTGAAAAAAGCTCTCTCCGTTCATAAAATTGTTCATTTTTCTTATTTCCGCTTCGACCTTCTTTATGCATATTATACATAACATTCCTGCCCGTGACAAATCAATTCTTTTTCTTTATAATAGAATTCCTTAATATATAATGAACGTCCATTTTCATTAAGCGACATGAAATTATATTTCCAATAAAATTTTACAAAAAAACACCGCCGCATCAGCTTCATTCTGACACAGCGGTACTTTTTTCTTTCATAAAACTAGTGAGTAGTTCCCATAACCTCTTTTACATCTTCTGTATTATTCACTACAGCTTCAACACAATACTCCAGAGACTTTGCGATTGTCTCAAGCGGCATACTTGCCATTCCGTTCGCCTTATCTACAACCTGATCGCAAGCATATGGTACATGGATAAATCCGGCACGGATGTTAGTGTATTTGGTTGCACACATATGCAGTACATTGTACATTACACAGTTGCATACGTAGGTTCCTGCCGTGAAAGATACATGGCATGGAAGTCCGTGAGCACGTACATTCTGAACCATTGCATTTACCGGAATTGTTGCAAAGTATCCGGTTGGACCGTCTGCCTGAAGTGGCTCATCAAGTGGCTGGTCACCTGCATTGTCCGGAATCCGGGCATCTGCAAGGTTGATTCCTACTTTTTCTACAGTGACGCAGGAACGTCCGCCTGCCTGACCTACATTGATCACTATATCCGGGTTATGTTCTTTGATTGCCGCTTCAACTGCCGGTGCACTTTTCTTGAATTCTGTAGGAATCTCTACATATACGATCTCTGCCCCCGCAATTGTTGACGGAAGAAGCTTGATTGCCTCGAATGCCGGGTTTACGCTTTCTCCTCCAAATGGATCAAATCCTGTTAATAAAACCTTCATGTTAATTTCCTCCTTAATATCTCTTAGTATAACACAGGCTCCGGGATAATAACCTTCCCCTGCTGCATAATCTGTCGGTTGTCCGTGTAGATATCCGGTTCCATACATACCAGATCAAAATGCCCTTTGGCGTTCTGAATACCTCCAAGAGCAATATTACGCCCAAGTCCTACATGGAATGTCCCATAAGCAGATTCATCTTCAATATAGCAGTTTCCAAGGCATTGTGAGCATGAATTAAGCCCGATTCCGAGTTCCCCCGCAATATATATCCGGGGATCCTGATAATCTTCCATGTATTTTTTCAACCGAATACCGGTCGGAGTCTCTTCAATCTCCGTAATCCGTCCGCCTTTAAATAAAATCCTTGTCGGTTCCTCTGCGCGACCAATATATCCCAGAGAACCGTCAAGCACTATCACACCTTCTGTCTTTGTCTCCTCGATCGGGACATAGACCTCAATACTGGAAGAAGAATATCCCTTTCCATCCTTTAGAACTCCGTTAAAAAATCCCGGATCTCTGCCCACTTTGTAGAACATCATATCCGTTCCTGCCGGAGTTGTCACACGGACTTTTTCTGAATACTTGAGATATTTGATAAATGCCTTTGCCATCAGCCGGCTCTTCTTCGTATCCATCGTCAGGAAATCGTATTCCAGAAAAGATCTTCCGTCATTGGTTGCCAGTGGCAAGGACAGAAATTTCTTGTGTCTTTGTATCGCACGCTTTGCGGCTTTCGTTGTCACCAGCGAATACTCTGTCGCCGCGATAATTGCCGTATAAGGATCAAAAACTGCTTCATTATCATCAAAAAAGATTCCCACATGGCGCCCCTTGTTCTCGACAAGCAGTGTATTCACTGACCGTGCTTTTCCGGAAGCCTCTTTTTCCATTGCTTTTGCTTCTGCAAGATATTCCTTCGATGTCACGATCAGTACTTTGTCCCACGCCCTTACTTTTACCCATTCGTGAATAATGATCCGGGCACCCCGTTCCATATTCGGTGTCATATGTCCCTCTTCTTTCTCCATACCAAAACTAGAATAAGCTTACGAATTCTAAGGCCATTATTTTCTGCCTTTCCAGTGAAATAATGACCTTAGCTACTTATGTCTTATTTACTTTAATACTATCATATAACAGATCTGGAACACAAGCATAAAAATTGCAACCAGAACCTGATTTTTGATAGCGCCCCAGCGGTCCTTCATGTTCAAGATCGCAACCGGCAGGATGTTGAAGTTCGCTGCCATCGGTGTAAGCAGAGTTCCACAGTATCCACATGTAAGTGCGAGCATACCGATCACCACCGGATTAGCACCGTAAGCAAGAACGAACGGTGCACCGATACCAACTGTCATAACGGTGATAGCTGCGAATGCATTTCCCATGATCATGGTAAAGAGTACCATACCGATTGCATAAACGATGATCCCGATATTTACATTTCCCTTTGGAACAATCTTTTCAACAAGCTGTGCGATTACATCACCAACTCCTGCAGCGGTAAATACACCTCCAAGACATCCAAGCAGCTGTGGCAGCATACTGAGAGGTCCTGTGATTCCAAGGAATCTTTCAGAATCATTCAAAAAGACTGCCGGTTTATTCTGTTTTGCATCGAATGCCATCAGTAAGATCATAGCTACAATCACACCAACGGTAATTGCGACCATAGAACTCATATTACTGAATAATGCAAAGAACAGAGAGCATACCGCTACGGAGAATGCCGGGACAAATATCTTCATTCCGATCTTCTTAAACTGCTGTTCTGTGTGTTCCTTTGTCGGATTATCTGTTTTTCCGATTTTTACTTTCTTGAAGATTGGCGGCAGGCACATGATCAGAACAAGCGCACCAGAAACCTTTGCCGGGAGCCATGAACCAAATCCACAAACGATACCGAAAGAGCACCAGAAAACAGCGGTTCCGACTCTTGACGGATTCTCTTTATCCAGCAGGTTCTTAATTCCTGCGTAAATCGTGATCAATCCGATAATTACCCATACTACATTCAGCCCGATTGCATTAAACGAATCGCCGACCTGTATAAATTTTAAATTACTCATCTGTCTTCCTCCCTCTATTTCTTAGTATCTGTTGATTTTCCATAGTATTTCTTCATCAGTTTGTTATCTTTCAAAATAACAAATGCGCAGGAAACAACAAGTGCAACTAATGCTACCGGGATTTCAGCTGCTGCAAGGTCGATCAGTTCTACTTCGTATCCAAGACCTGCAAGTGTTGTCTGTACAAGGATTCCGCCGGCACCACCTACGAACAGTACCTGGAAGAAGAACCATGTGAAGTTCTGCATAGCAACAGCAAGTCCTTTTGCTTCTTCTACGTGATCTTCATTTGCTTTTCCTTCTTTATTGCTGATCGCACCTTCGATCATCGGAAGCAGTACCGGACGGATAAATCCGGCAACTCCACCGAAGCTGACATTGAATGCTCCAAACAGAGCATTCAGCATACCATATACAGCAACAAGCTTACCTGCTGTCGCACTTTTTACTTTACGGATCAGGTTTGCCGCTGCTTCACGCAGACCGTTTCTTTCCAGTGTACCTGTAACCAGCAGGATCATGATAAAGATTGCCATACTTCTGTTCGCTACAAAGTTTGTACCGATTGTTTCCAGAAGTCCGCCCACTCCAAGTCCTCCAACAATCCCTGTCGCGATAAGGGCCAGGAAAATAATGAGGATTGAATCCAGTTTCAGCGCGAATCCAACGATTACGATTAACACGCCAAGTAATTTGATGAGTTCCATACCTAACTCCTCCTTTAGAAAAGTATTAAAAAGTTATTTATTTTTTCCAGTCACTTTGACAATCATCGGACGCTGTCTTATGTAACTGGTCAAAATCTGTCCATCCTGCTCTTCCAGATGACATTCCATCACATGCACTGCTTCCATCAACATCCGGATAGTCGCCTCGTCATGTGCCACATGGGCCCTTGCACACAAATTCAGGTATTCACCCTGTGCGGTCTCATCTGCAACCTCGCTGGTATAAGCAACCGTTGTGATCCACGGAAAACGGATCGACGGATAACGATGGTTTGGATCTGCCGCGAACGGGATCCAGTAGTTGATCATTTCTTTATAATAGTTTGCCGGGAACAATTTCGGCATCCACGCATGTGCATATTTTTCAAACTGAGCACTCCATTCACGGTTCAATTCTCTCATCTCCGGATACTCGGCAATCTTGTCTGCGATCACATCTTCCATTACCTTATTGACCGGGTAATTGTCCTTGTACTCTGGATTGGTCACATACCAGAAATAACCATAAAGCAGAGATCTCGGAAGCCAGAAGCCTTTGTAAGACGGGGAGGTATAACCTGAAAACTGCTGCTCCCATTCATGGCTCGGTACTCCGTGATTGTCCACGATCATATCCGGGACATACCGGTCATAAATACGGGTTAATCCCATCGCCTCGCTGTGGATCGTATCCTGCTGGAAATGTTCATAGTAGAACTCTTTTCCAAGCGAATTAAATCTTGCCACATGGAATTTCCAGGTCGGATGCTCTTTCTGCAATTCATAATGGATTGCCGCACCATCCACATTTTCCATCGGAACGATCACCAGATTCAGTTTATCCGGTAAATCTTTGTAAACATCTTCTGTCAGCAGCTTCTTGATCAGGATAAATGCTGCATTTGTCGAAGATACTTCATTTGCATGATGTCTTGCATTGATCATCTCGCCAGGAATTCTTGATATACGCTTCGTCATGGACAGATAGCCTTCGTATTCCGGTTTGATCCATACTGCATAGAGTTCACGTCCTGTATAAGATACCGCAGTCCGGAACACTTCGATTCCAGGAACCTGCTTCAGTTCTTCGATGATCTCACGGTAAGTATCATATCCGATCAGTTCATGCTCATGCAGGTCAATCTCTTCAATCCGTTTCGTCTTTGGTTTTTCTTCTCTTTCCGGTGTAAGTGCTACATACTGTATCTCGCCCTGCTCACTTTCAAACAAAAGCTTCGTACCTGCAGCAACACTTTCACACTCTGCCAGTACACCCTTTGACCACAATGTTGAGTAAGTGTGTAATACATTAGATTGTACACCATTTGTGCGGATATGGAAAGTAAAATTATCATTTTCCCATGAAATGGCACGGATCCATGCATCTGCTTCTTCGCGTTTTCTCTGTAAAAGAACCGCTTTTCCATCTTTTACAATGCATGCTTCTTCTTTTAACGGCTCGGTCAGTGTCACCTTAAATACCGGTCTGCCTTCTTTTTCATGGATCACCGGAAGGATCAGTCCCGGCGCATCCAGCATGACATCTGCTTTCTTCACACCGTAATTTTTAAAATAGTCGCTTCCGACAAAATACATATCTTCATGCAAAGCATCCAGTGAAGAGATCAGATCCTCTCTTGATCCGGTCGCATAGTCCGGTTCACTTGCGGTCACGTCCAGACGCAGTTCATGGAAGAACGGCTGCAGGTCTGCGGAAATCTTTCCGCCTGTCTTTTCCTCAATATATCGTCTGCAATCCGGAAGAACTTCCTTCTGGTAAACATCCCAGATCTCTTCCATATCGGTACGGACGGTCTGATAAAATACTTCCTGTCCGTCAATCTCTGCTTTTACATAACCGGTTGCCGGATGAACCTTTCCCATCTGCGGATATTCATCCATATATGGTCTTTCCGACCAGACTGCTTTGTAAGTATCCTCACAGCAGACCTTTTCGTCCTTGATCCCCTTGCAGAGATAAGTGATATCTTCTTCGCCTTCATAAGCTTTGAAAATGACTTTATCTCTTTCAATTCCAAGCTCTTTTACCAGAATATCTTCTACCGGATACAGTTCCTGCAGATAGCGGATCGGAAGATCATACCACTTGTCCGGAGTGTCTGCATTCAGATTGTGATAGGACGGGGTTGCACCGTTCTCATCCAGCCAGTCTGTCTGGCCTTCCGGCAGGAACGGTTTGAAATAAATCTCAACCTGATCTGCCTGCGCTTCCTTCATCACCGGAAGCATCTCTTCAACGATCCAGGAATATCCCTGTTTGTATGCACAGATAACGGAGGTATTCTCCGGCTTGGCACCTAACATCTGGATTCTGTCTTCGATTTTTTCTTTTATCTTCTGGCGTACTTTTATATTTTCACTTACCGCACCGGTAATCTTTACCTTGCTTCCTTTCCCGATCTGCGGATAAACCTTTTCTTCCAGAAGTTTTTCAAAAACTTCCACTTCCCACGGAAGCTCATACACCTTCTCGTACATCTTCTGTCCGGATTTGTAATTATATACCTTTGCATCCCCGGCTTCTTTTTTCTGTGTATCATTCCAGAGCGGAGATCCGTACACTTCGTATTCTCCTGTCTGCTCTTTCTGCATCGCTTTCAAAGCTGCAAGCTGGCCATCTGCGCCGCGCAGTACAAAGTCATCCACCATATCCATCAGCAGGTCTTTCCAGCTTCTCTGACCATTGATCTGTGGAAATTCCATACAGAGGCGGGAGGTAAATGCGATTAGTTCCTCTCCGTCACCGCGAAGAGATACTTTTACACTTTCTCCTTCTTTTTCCCGTACAAGCTCTGTCTGCTCTGCTTTTTCCAGAACGAGCCGGTTGCCTGTATAAGCTGCATCTGCCGTAATAGTTCCTTTATATCCGGTTGTCTCCATACCAAAACGCCATGCCAGGTTACATGCTGCAACGAGCATCGCATCATCTGCATCCTCCGGAAGTACAATCTTCACATCCAACACATCCGGAAGAAGATCCTGATTCTCGTCTTTCAGGAAATCCCCTTTCTGAAGCATCGTCTCCAGCCCTTTTTCCTTACGGAAATCCAGATCAAAGATCGGACCTGTATGCTTTGATGCTGATTCGTACTCTTCCGGTGTTCCCCCTGTACTCTTTTTCCACAGGGCTTTCAGCTCTTCCATATTCTCCGGCACCGGAATCTCACCGTCCGCTGTGATCACCGGAAATGTAGCTGTCTCTGTCTGAAATCCCAGAAGTAATGCTGCTTCAACCGCATAACGCTTCTGTTCTCCTGTCATGCCGGCTGCAAGTTTTAATTTTTCCATCTTACACCTCCAAAAGCACTGTAGTCCGTTTTCATACTACGGTCTAAAAAGATACTGTATTCCGAACTACGTTCTGCTTTTTATACCCTTCATTCTACTAAAGTGTTCAAATAAAGTCAACCATATTATCCTTATATGGACATTTTCAATAAAATGTATGCAGAAACAAAACATTGCACTCTCCACATCCCTGTGTTACAATAGCTTCAATACTTTTAAAAAGGCAGGAACGATCAATTATGACAACGCACGGCAAACGACATGCAAAACAGGACATCATGGATGCAGCATGGAAGCTGTTCACAGAACAGGGCTATGACGAAACTACGATCGCGCAGATCATCGAACTCTCCGGTAATTCCCGCAGCACCTTTTACCACCATTTTCGTGGAAAAGATGAACTTCTCTTCAGCCTCGCCTATTCCTACGACAGTGACTATGATAGCTGGCTTCAGACCTGCGACCGGACGCTTCCAGCCGCCGATCTGCTGCTCGCCTTCAACCATTTTGTGCTGAATAACCTGGAGCACTCACCATATATGGATCTCTTTGCGCCCCTCTACGGTCTTCAGGTAGCTACTACCGGAACCAGACATATTTTAAACCCGGATCGTAATTATTATAAGATCCTGCGCAAGATCCTTTTCGACGGGATCAAATGTGGAGAACTAAAGTCAGACTACTCCTACGTCGAGCTCTCCCAGATGATCACCTCTGCCCAGATCGGTCTCACCTACTCCTGGTGTCTCACCCAGAGAAGCTTCTCCCTGCTTCAATACGGCGAATCCCTCCTGACACCATTTATTGAATCATTACGCGCAAACTAACCTAACCCACCCTCAATATAAATACCCTCTCCCATATACCAGGAAACTATCTCTCTATAGTTTCCTGAATTTTTATGTTTAGCAGCCGCCAGGTCTGCGCCCAAAGTCTTGAGGGCGGATTTAGAAAAAGAATAGGTGTGAAGGCACTTATTGTGCAATGGAGATGAGACTCAAAAATTGTGGAAGCCTTTGCTGACACAATTTTCGTTCTCAGAGGCTCATCGGAATGCCCTGCACAATGGACTTCACACCTATTCTTTTTCTAAATCCGCCACACAACCTCCCCCTCGCAGACCATCTCTCTCCACAATCGAGCAGGCTGACTCCTACTCGATTTGTATACTTTGTACACCATCTCGCTTAACAGCTCGATGATGTACATTCGCCAAATGCAGATCCTTGTGCAAGCACAAATCTGC
>OFMD01000471.1_pt1 | contig 32498 bp, 25 predicted proteins | sample 1541211 | NCBI WGS metagenome assembly OFMD01 (sample SAMN04209231, study PRJEB22552) | human gut metagenome | biome: gut; material: feces | host: Homo sapiens | place: USA: Oklahoma | reverse complement strand
GTTCGCAAACTCGTCCAAAATGAGCCTCTCATGGACGGGCAGGCGCCCGCCGTAGAAGTCATCGGCCTTGTCGCAGAGCAGGTTGAATAATTGCGAGTACATCAGGGCGGCCACGAAATTGAAGGTGCTGTCCGTATCCGAGAGAATCACGAACAGCGCCGCTTTGCTGTCGCCCAGGGTGTCAAGCTCCAGTTCGTCCGTTTCCATCAGGTCCCGGAGCTCTTTTATGTCAAAGGGGGCTAATCTGGCCCCGCAGGAAATCAGTATGCTTTTGAGTGTCTTGCCCGCCGCCATCTTGAATTTGCGGTACTGCTTCACCGCAAAATGGTCCGGCTCCCGTTCCTCCAACTGCTGAAAGAGGATATCTACCGGGCTTTGGTATTCCTCGTCGTCCTCCCTGGCTTCACTGGCGTTTATCAGGTCCAGGAGGGTGATAAAGTTCTTTTCTTCCTCCGTGGCCTCGTACCAGATGTAGCCGATCAGGGCCGAATAGTACAGGCGCTCGGCCTTGACCCAGAAATCCTCGGAGGATTTTTCCCCTTCACCCTTCGTGTTCATAATCAGGGCGTTGACCAGCTTTAAGATATCTTTTTCAGAGCGGATGTACGCCAAGGGGTTATATCTCATGGACTTCTTGAAGTTGATGAGATTGAGGCACTTGATCCGGTATTTCTTCCGCTCCAGGAAAGAGCCGATCTCCGGGAGAAGGGTGCCCTTCGGATCAGTGACGACGTAGGAGGAATGGGCCTGGAGGAGCGAGGGCTTGCAGAAGAACCGGGTCTTGCCCGATCCGCTGCCCCCGATCACCAGGATATTTTTATTCCTGGCGTATTTGGGCTGCTTCGGGCGGCTCGCCATGGTGATCCGCTCCGTCTGCGTCATGGGGATATTGTTGAAAAAATCCTTATCGATGTAAGGGGCGATATCGGCCGGGGTTCCCCAACGAGCTGACCCGTATTCCATCCCGTGGCGGTATTTCTTCGCGTTCTTTCCCTTCATCCAGACCGCCAGCCGCAGGATCACAGCACAAGCCAGACCAATCAACAGGTCCGTAGGATGGAGGCTGAGCCCCACGGAGGAAAAGGCGGCGGTGAACCCGTCCCCGATGGAGAGGAACTTTGCGGACAGGTCCGCGCCGGGAGCCAGCCGGAAGGCCTGGGCCAGCTTGTCAAAGGGGTACACGAACAGGAGGTAGGGGAGGTTCCGCAGGATCAGCTTTTTCATGTTCATAGCTGCACGCTCCGATCCCTGGCCTTTACCTTCTCCCGGTCAATGGTGCGGTGCTCCGCCTTCTGCGCCGCCTGCTCCCTGGCCTCCTTCAGCCGCTCCCGGATGGAGGGGCGTCCCTCCCGGCCCATCCGCCTGCTGGCAAACTCCTGGAAGGTCGCCGTGATCGCGTCCGCGTCCCGGCTCTTGAAGAACACCAGGTAGCGGGGCTGCTCGGCGGCGGTGTCCTTCTTCAGGGCAAAATCCACATGGTATTTTTCCGCCACCTGGGTAAAGGCCCGGATATTCTTGTCGCTGATCTCGATATTCGCAAGCCCGGCGTTCTGCCCGGCGAGCTGCTTCAAGGTCTGCTTTCCCCGGTATATCTTCGGCTGTTTGCTTTTCTGGACTTCCTCCAAAAACTTCTTGACCGCCTTTTCAAAGGCCTGCTCCGTCATTTTGGAGCCGTTGACAATGAGCGTCACGGCGCCCTGGGTTACTTCCTCCTGCATTTAGCCACGCCCCCTTTGCCCGTCCCCGTACATGTCGTGCTGCACCAGGGAGGAATAGTAATTGCTGATGGTGACCGGGGCGTTATACAGGGCCGCCAGCAGGTACTTCTTGATATTGCGGACGTAGGTGGTGTTCTCCCGCATACACCCCATGACATACTGCACATGGGAGCTGTCCAGCTTCATAAACCGGGATTTGACCACCTCCGCCGGGTAATCATCCCCGGCAATGCGGACCGTCTTTCTGGCGGTACATACGGTGTCCACGATGAGCTCCGCGATCTCGTCAAGCTGCTCCCGGTCAATGTGACTGTCCTGGATCAGATACTCATACCCGATGTTGTCAAGGATGATCTCCCGATATACTTCTCTGGCTCCCATCCGGTCCGTTCCTATCCTTTCCTCTGCCGGAGGCAAGTCCGTAAGGGGCTGGGGATTTGATAGGATAGGATTTGATCCCTCCGTACTTGATAATTCTTTTTTTGATTTTTCTTTACTTGATCCTTCTTTATTTAATTGTGCGGGTTCTTCCTGCACAGGGGCGTCCAATGTTGGATTTACCTGTACGGGATTTTCCCGTATAGGTTTTTCCTGCACAGGCGCGGGTTCTTTAGGCTGCTCCAAAATCGTGTACTCAATAGAGCCAAGCTGCCCGTTTGCGCCCCGGACACGCTCCCGGATAAGATACCCCCTGGACTCCAGCTCCCGGATGCCGCCGCTGATACTGTCCACCCCGTCCTTGCAGATACGGGCAAGGCCCTTCATGGTGTAGTCCCATTCCTCCGGCAGGGAGAGCATAAGGGAGAGAAGCCCCTTCGCTTTCAGCGACAGCGACATATCCCGCAGATGGTGGTTTGACATGACCGTGTAATCTCTGGTCTTTTCGATACGGAAAACTGCCATGCCGATGACCTCCTTCCTCATAGATTGAAAAGTGTTGGTTTTCGTGAAAAACGCCCCTCTGGATCATCCTTCCGCCCCGGACGGGAAAAGATATGGGCGGCTCCGAAAAAGCCGCTCACAGAAGGAAAAACGGGGGATTTCCCACCCTTTTTGCTACATTTTTTGAAGGCTCCCTATAACTCCCGGTCTTTGTGGTCATAGGACAGGTGGCCGGAGCGCACCTTCGCATGGTTCCTGATCTTGATAAATCCCTTCTCCTGGTTCTCCAGGGCCTTGCTGTATCCGGCGTCTGTCAGGAACAGGCGCATTTTGTCCCCCTTCCAGCCCATAGGAGACTCATGGGAGAGGACGTCAAAGACGATCATGTGGCGGGTATCCGGGGCGAACTGCTCCAGGGCCATGATGTCATGCCCGGCCAGCTTTGCCGCCCCGGACTGTTGCCTGGCCTCCGCCAGCATTTCCCCAACGGTCCGCGCCTTGCCGGGCAGATGGTAATTTGCCTGCACCTCCCGGATCAGGTCCATGCACTCCTTATCCGAGAGAGGGCGCAACTTCTTCAAAAGACTTTCCGCCGTGTCCTTCGTCTCCCGGTTGGGCGCATAGCGCCAGGTCATGTAAATCTCATTCAGGGCGGCGCTCTGGCTCGTGGCCTCGATCTGATACGCCATCCTCATTTCCGCTTCATTCAGCTTCATTGATCCCGCTCCTTTCTGAAAATGGGCGTAAAAAAACGCCATAGGCTGCTTGTTCCTATGGCGCTGAACCGGCCGAAATCCGGTCAATATTCAGTTGTCATGTGGAAGACGGTGCGCCCTCCGATTTTCCATACCGTATCCATAACTTTGCATTTCTCGGATTTTCGGCGTGTCAAGGCTCATTCGTGAGTAGTAAATTCGTAGTAAAATGAGGCTTTTCAACCCTTCTGAAATGCCGATAAACACGGTGTTTTCAAGGGATAATCAGATTTTGCATTGATTTTTAAATTCAAATAAGGCCGGAAAGAGGCCAGGGAGATTCCGATTTTGCGCCGCTTGCAGAGCAGGTCTCCCTGTGTTATAATGGCAACATCATGTAAAGAAAAGGTGATGGACATGCAGGATACTGGTAGACAGTTTCACATTCATTGTGTTCCGGGGGACGTGGGCCGCTATTGTCTGCTGCCTGGGGATCCGGGGCGTTGTGAGGCCATTGCGCAGTGGTTTGACCAACCGGTTCACGTGGGCATGAACCGGGAGTATAATATCTACACCGGCACTCTCCTGGGGGAGAAGGTCTCTGTCTGCTCCACCGGCATTGGCGGGCCCTCTGCGTCCATTGCCATGGAGGAGCTGCACAACATCGGCGCGGACACCTTCATCCGGGTGGGGACCTGCGGGGGCATCGATCTGGCTGTGGAGCCGGGGGATGTGGTGGTGGCCACGGGCGCCATTCGCTTTGAGCACACCTCCCTGGAGTATGCTCCCATGGAGTTCCCCGCCGTGGCAGATTTTGACGTGACTGCCGCTTTGCGCCAGGCCAGCGCCCATTTGGGTTTTCGGACCCACACCGGCGTGGTCCAGTGTAAGGACGCTTTTTACGGACAGCACTGCCCTGAGAGGATGCCGGTGTCCTGGGAGCTTTTGCAGAAGTGGGAAGCTTGGAAGCGCCTGGGGGTGAAGGCCAGCGAGATGGAGTCTGCTGCTCTCTTTGTGGTGGCCGCTGCCCTGGGGGTCCGGTGCGGCAGCTGCTTCCACGTGATCTGGAATCAGGAGCGGGAAAAGGCCGGGCTGGACCAGCGCATGACGGAAGACACCTCCGGCGCCATCCGGGTGGGCGTGGAGGCGCTGAAGCTGCTCATTGCCCAGGATCGGGCAAATCGGTGACTGCAATGTGTTTTCTACCGGCGGACAAAAGAACGCAGAGGGGGAAATTTCTGGCTTTCCCTGGAATTTTGTTCCAAAGTCCGGCAAAATTTTCACAATCGAAGCAGAAAAATAGTTGCCTTTCTCCGGTAGGGAATGTTATAATAGCCCCGTGCCGTCTTCTGTAGGCGGACCCCTGGGGAAGGATGTGAGGATTGTGCTGGGTGCTTCTGTTGTCGTGTTTGTCCCGGATGACACCCGAAAGACGGGACGGGAGGAGCCGTTGATGCTAGAGCGGGTTCAGGGTGTGCCCCTGCTTGCCTGGCTGGTGGCGGCGTTGGCCCAGAGTGGCGCCCGCCGTTTCTTCCTGGTGGCCCAGGCGGGCTGGATGTCCCGGGCGAAAGCATGCTTTCCTCAGGATTTGGATTTGACCCTTTGCGCCGACCAGGACCCGGCGGACCTCCTCCATGTGTTCCTGTCCACAGCGGATGGGCCGGAGGAGAAGATCACGGTGGTGACCGGTCCGGCGGTGTATCTTCCCAATTCTGGGGCCAGGCCCCGCAGCGTCGCCTCTAAAAAGACGGCTGCCTTTTTTGCAAGCAGCCGGGGCTTAATGGAGGCTCTGGACCGCGACTTTTCTTTCAGCCAGTTTCTCATGGAGCAGGGCGCCCCTTGCACGCAAGATGATGGCTTTTATGGGGTATCCGATTCCATGGAGCTGCTGGCCTGGCAGAAGGCCATGAATCAGAATCAACTGCTCCGTTTGGCACAGCAGGGGGTCCGGATTTGGGACTTGGACAGCTGCTATGTGAGTCCTTGGACCACCATCGGCAGGGGCACAGAGCTGCTGCCGGGGGTGATGCTCACAGGCTGCAACAGCGTGGGCTCCGGCTGCACCATCGGGCCGGATACGTATCTGTCTGACTGCTCTGTGGCAGACGGCGCCCGGGTGATGAGCTCCCGGGGTGAGCATGCCGTCATCGGGCCGGACTGCGAGGTGGGCCCCTTTGCCAATCTCCGCCCAGGCACGCGCCTGGGTCCGGCTGTGAAGGCCGGGGCCTTTGTGGAGATGAAGGAAGCCCGGGTGGGCGCAAGGACCCAGGTGGCCCATCTAGCTTATCTGGGCGACGCGACCCTGGGCCAGGATTGCAACATTGGCTGCGGCGTTGCCACGGCCAACTTTGACCGGGTGGACAAACACGAGACGGTGCTGGAGGACAGCGCCTTTGTAGGCTGCCACACCAGTTTGGTGGCTCCTGTCCGGGTGGGGCAGGGCGCGTACATTGCTGCCGGGTCCGTCATCACCCAGGACGTGCCGCCCGGGGCCTTGGGCCTGGCCCGCAGCCGCCAGACCAATAAGAAAGAGTGGGCAAACCGCCACAAAAAGTAGGGTATTCCGGTTTTTCCGGATTCCAGATATGAAAAATTAAAGAGAGGTACCTTCCGATGATTGCACATGGTAAAGAAATCAAGGTATTCTGCGGCAACTCCAACCCCGCCTTTGCCAAGGGAGTTTGCGACGAGCTGGGTCTGCACCTGGGCCTCAGCGAGGTCAAGAAGTTTGCCGATGGCGAGGTCTCCGTATCCGTCAATGAGACGGTCCGTGGTTGCGACGTGTTTGTGGTACAGTCCACCTGCAACCCGGTCAACGATAACCTGATGGAACTGCTCATTATGATGGACGCCTTCCGCCGGGCCTCCGCTGGACGGATCACCGCCGTGATGCCCTACTTTGGCTATGCCCGTCAGGACCGGAAAGCGAAAGGCCGGGACCCCATCTCCGCCAAGCTGGTGGCCAACATGATTGTTGCCGCTGGGGCAGACCGGGTGCTGACTATGGACCTCCACGCGGCGCAGATCCAGGGTTTCTTTGACATTCCTGTGGACAACATGCTGGGTTCTCCTGTGTTTGTGAAGTACTACATGGAAAAGTTCAATGAGAATCAGTATGATCATAACAATTTTGTGGTGGTCTCTCCGGATGCCGGCTCCGTGGGCCGCGCTCGGAACTTTGCTGCCAAGGTTCACATGGACTTGGCCATTGTGGATAAGCGCCGCCAGAAAGCTAACTTCTGCGAGGTAATGAACGTCATTGGCGATGTGAAGGGCAAGACCTGCATCCTCTTTGACGATTTGGTGGACACTGCCGGTTCCCTGTGCAACGCCGCTGCTGCGCTGGTGGAGGTAGGCGGCGCTGAGAAGGTCTATGCCTGTGCCTCCCATGGCGTTCTGTCCGGTCCGGCTCTGGAGCGGGTGGAAAACAGCTACATTGAGGAGCTCATGGTGCTCAACACCATTCCCATGCCTGCTGGTTACACCGGGGGGAAGATCAAGCAGCTGGATGTGGCTCCCCTGTTTGCCAAGGCCATCAACCGGGTCTACACGGAGACCTCCATCTCCAGCCTGTTCTGATGCTTTTTTCAAAGCCATCGGCCGACTGGCTGATTGTGGGCTTGGGCAACCCCGGCCGCCAGTACGAGAGAACCCGGCACAACGCCGGCTTTCGGGCGGTTGGAGCCTTGGCAAAGAGCTTGGGATGTCCAGTGGACCGGGGAAAGTTCCAGGGCCTTATGGGTCAATGCACCTATAGAGGGCAGCGGCTGGTGCTGCTGCTGCCCCAGACCTTCATGAACCTGTCCGGGAATGGGGTGGCCGATGCAGTCCGGTTTTACCGGCTGCCGCCGGAACGGGTCCTGGTTCTCTGCGACGACATTTCCTTGGAGCCCGGCCGTCTCCGGGTTCGGGGGAGCGGCTCAGCAGGGGGCCACAACGGCCTGAAGAGCATCATTGCCCGCCTGAGAAGCCAGGAGTTTCCTAGGGTGAAAATCGGAGTGGGAGCCAAGCCTCACCCGGACTATGACCTGGCGGACTGGGTCCTGTCCACCTTCTCCCAGCAGGAGGAGAAGACCATGGCTTCTGTCTGGGACCGGGCCGGGGAAGCTGCTTTGGCAGTCGTCACCTTGGGGGTGGAGCAGGCTGCCAGCCAATTTAACGGCCTGGGGAAGTAAACCGGCCAGGGGATCAATCAAAAACCGACAAATTACGGAAAGAGGGGGATTCCCCTCTTTCCGCGTTACTGCGTGGGCGGAAACGCTTCCGGCCCAGCGGAAAGGGGGTCATAAACATGGATTTATTGCTACAGGCCTTGCAGCAGCTGCCAGAGTTCCGGCAGCTGCTGGATACGGTTCAGAGCGGTGGGGCAGCTGCGGCCACCGGCTTGGCCCAGATCAACCGTGCCCATGTCATTGCCGGACTGTATGACTTGGGAGACCGGCCGCTGGCAGTGATTTGCCAGGACGACCTGGCGGCCAAGAGGCTCCAGGGGGAGCTGAAGGCCTTTTTGGGCCAGGAACCCCCGGTGCTTCCGGGCAGGGACCTGAATCTGTATGATGCCGCTGTGGTCTCCCGGGTTTGGGAGCAGCGCCGGTTGCGGCAGCTATACGATTTGGGAAAAGGCCAAACCCGGCTCCAAATTTTCTCCTGGGAGTCCATGAGCCTCCGGACTATGCCCAAGCGCGCCCTGTTTGCCGCCGCCTTTCAGCTGCGTTTGGGGGTTCAGGTTTCGGTGGAGGAGCTGCTGGCCCGCTTGGTGGCCATGGGCTACAGCCGCGCCCCCATGGTGGAGGGGCCCGGCCAGTTTGCCCTCCGGGGGGGGATCCTGGACCTGTATTCCCCGGCGGAGGGACAGCCGGTCCGGGTGGAGTTCTTTGGAGACGAGTTGGATACCATGGGCTACTTCGACCCCAACACCCAACGTCGGACGGAGAATGTGGAGGAAATCACAGTGCTGCCTGTGGCAGAGAGCCAGCCGGGCCTCCATCCCGGGGGTATTCCAGGGCTGCAGCGGGACCTGCAGGCGCTGCTGGCCCGGCAGAAACGGCGGAAGAATCAGAATGAGCGCCTGATCCGCACCCTGGAACAGGACTTGGAGAGACTGGAAAACGGCGTCAGCCTGCCGGCCCCGGACCGGTACATGGCCCTCATTGCGCCGGAAATGACCACGGCTCTGGATTATGTGTCCCAGGACGCCTTGGTGGTGGTCTGTGATCATTCGGGCTTGCACCGGGCGGCCAAGCGGCGGATGGAGGAGCTGGGACTCCAATTGGACAGCCTCCTGGAGACCGGCTCCGTGGCCGGGGAACTGTGCGACTTTGTATGCCAGTGGGAGGAGTTCTGCGCCCGGCTGGAGGGACGGCCCGTGGTTTACCTGGACGCCTTTGCCGGAGCGGCCTATCCCCTGGACCGGCAGCCCGGGCACCTCCTGGCCTTCACGGCCAAGCAGCTGCCGGGCTACGGCGGCAATCTGGAGACGGCAGCTTCGGATTTGGCCCATTATCAGAAGATGGAGTTTTCCTCCCTGGTTCTTTGCGGCTCCCGCCGCCGGGCGGAGCTGCTGCAGACCATGCTCTCGGACCGGGGCCTGTCTAGTTTTCTGGCCTTCCCCCTCCGGGCCATGCCCCGGCCGGGGCAGATTCTCCTGGCGGAGGGCAACCTGCCCAGCGGCATGGAGTATCCCACCATGAGCCTGGCGATCCTCACCGAGGGCCAGCTCATGGCCCGGCAGATGCCCAAGGCCAAGCCTGCCAAGTCCGGCTCCACCAACCGCCAAAAGCTGGCCTCCTTTACGGACCTGTCCCCAGGAGACCTGGTGGTCCATGAGCAGTACGGCATTGGCCGGTTCGAGGCGATGGAGCAGATCCGGGTGGATGGTGTCATTAAGGACTATGTGAAAATCGCGTATCAGGGCTCGGACACCCTGTATGTCCCTGCTACCCAGCTGGATCTCATCAGCAAGTACATTGGCGGCGGCGAGGACGCCCCGGTAAAGCTGAATAAAATTGGATCTGACGCCTGGCAGAAAACCAAGACCCGGGCCCGCAAGGCGGCTAAGGATATGGCCGGGGAGCTCATCAAGCTCTATGCCGCCCGGAAGGGTCAGAGCGGCTACGCCTTTTCCGCCGACTCCCCCTGGCAGAAGGAATTTGAGGACCACTTTCCCTATCCGGAGACCGACGACCAGCTCCGGTGCATTGAGGAGATCAAAGGAGATATGGAATCCCCTGTTCCCATGGACCGGCTGCTGTGTGGCGACGTGGGCTTTGGCAAGACGGAGGTGGCCCTGCGAGCAGTGATGAAAGCGGTGCTGGACAGCAAGCAGGTGGCCATCCTGGTGCCAACCACCGTCCTGGCCCAGCAGCATTATCAGACGGTGGTGAGCCGGTTCCGGGGTTTCCCTGTAAATGTGGACGTGCTCAGCCGGTTCCGCACGGCCGCCCAGCAGAAAAAGACGCTCCAGGACCTGCGGGCCGGGACCCTGGACGTGATCATCGGGACCCACAAGCTCTTGCAGAAGAGCGTCCAGTTCAAGGACCTGGGGCTTTTGGTGGTGGACGAGGAGCAGCGCTTTGGCGTGTCCCACAAGGAGCGGCTGAAGGAGATTTCCAAGGGAGTGGATGTACTGACTCTGTCGGCCACCCCCATTCCCAGGACCCTCAACATGGCCTTGTCCGGGATTCGGGACATGTCCACCATTGAGGCGCCCCCTGCCGACCGGTATCCGGTCCAGACCTTTGTGCTGGAGCACAGCCAGGGGATTCTGGATGACGCCATTCGCCGGGAAATTCAGCGGGGGGGCCAGGTGTACTACCTCCACAACCGGGTGGAAACCATTGATCAGTGCGCCTCGGCCATGAAACGGCGGATGCCGGAGCTCACCATTGCCGTGGCCCACGGGAAAATGGGGGAGGAGGCCCTCAGCGATGTGATGCAGTCCATGGCCGATGGGGAGATTCAGGTGTTGGTGTGTACCACCATCATTGAGACGGGTCTGGACATTCCCAATGTGAACACCCTGATCATTGAAAATGCGGACCGCTTGGGCCTGAGTCAGCTCCACCAGCTCCGGGGCCGGGTGGGCCGGTCCAGCCGCCACGCCTTTGCCTATTTCACCTACAAGCCGGACAGGGCGCTCACCGAGGTGGCGGAGAAGCGGCTCACGGCCATCCGGGACTTTGCCGAGTTTGGCTCCGGCTTCAAGATCGCTATGCGGGACCTGGAGATCCGGGGCGCAGGCAACCTTTTGGGGGCGGAGCAATCCGGCCATATGATGTCGGTGGGCTATGATATGTACCTCAAGCTCCTGGATGAGGCAGTCCGGGAGGAGCAGGGGATGAAGCCTGCCGAACCGGAGTGTACAGCGGACCTCAGCATCACCGCCAACATCGACAAGAGCTATGTGGAGCGGGGCGAGGAGCGGATGGACCTGTACCGGCGTATGGCAGCCATCCGAACCCAGGCCGATGCCGATGATCTCCTGGACGAGATTGTGGACCGGTATGGAGAGCCGCCCAAGGGTGTGCTCAACTTGGTGGATGTGGCCCTCCTTCGGGCCCAGGCTCAGAAGGCAGGCATCTGTGACATCCGCCAAAAGGCGGGGGATGTGAGCGTGACCCTCACCCACCTGGATTTCCAACAGGTGAGCCGGGTCTGCGCCAGCCCCCAGTACAAAAACCGGCTGTTTTTTGCAGCCGATGCCAAAAAACCCACTCTGCGTCTCCATCTGACCTCCGGCTCCGACAGTCTCCGCCAGGTCCGGAGCTTTGTAGAGCAGTTCGCAGCTGCTGCGGGTCCTACGTAGAAATCCTACAAAGCTCACGAGTGGTGCAAATCTATGCGCAGGGGCCCCAACATCAGGGAGCACATCTTCCGTTGCTTCACTGGCGCGGCGGTGCCCTGGCTTCCCCCGGGGGGAAGCTGGCAGCCGAAGGCTGACGGATGAGGAGCTACAGCATGGCAGGGAGTATCCAGTCAAAACGTAGCTTGTCTCCGCTTTGGTGAAACTGCCTGCGCTCAGACATGCCAATTTCGGGAGGACAAGGAATTTTTTAACTTTTCACTTACAATTTCCAGAAAAATGTGGTAAAATAAACCTATATAGTGCCCATATGGAGAATCTGAAGATTGTGAGGTGCCGGTGATGTATCAGGTGGGAGATTTGATCGTCTATGGGGGAACTGGAGTGTGCCGTGTGATGGAGGTTGGCCCGCAAACCGGCGGGCGGCTGTATTACACTCTGGAGCCGGTGTACGGCAGTTGCCGGATTTTTACTCCGGTTGAGAACTCCAAGGTGTTGATGCGTCCCATTGTGACCCGCCAGGAGGCAGAGCGCCTCATTGACGAAATTCCGGCCATTCAGCCGGAAGCGTACTATAATAAGGTGTTGCGTGAGCTCACAGAGCACTATGACACCATTTTGAAGACTTACAACTGCGGAGAGCTTCTGAAGCTCACCATGTCCATTTACGCCAAAAAGCAGGAGGCCGAAACCCAAAAGCGACGCCTGGGTGCGGTGGACGAGAGTTTCCTCCACCGGGCGGAGGACCTGCTCTTCAGCGAGCTGGCCGCTGCTTTGGAGTTGGACCGGGAGCAGGTGCAGCCCTACATTGCCGCCCGGGTGGAAGCCGCTCGGCGTAGCCTTCCCCAATAGCCGTGTTCAAATTGGCGGCGCGGATGGGATGCCCCGGCGAATTCGCAGCCTCTATGGGCTGGCGCGAATTCGCCGGGGATTTTTTTGGTGTTGCCATGGTAGAAGCCGCTACAGGATGTTGTAGTAATAGGGTTTCTCCGACTCCGCCATAGCCCGGATCTGCTTGACCAGAGAGAGACAGGTCCGGGCGAATTCCGATTCTTCCCCCAGCTGCAGCCAAGCCTGGAGATCGGAAAAGCCTTCGTCAACGTCCTCCAGCCGCTCGTGGTCCACCAGAGAGGCGGAAATACCCCGGTTTTTCTCCCAAATCCGGTGGGCGGCCGCCACCTGCCCGGCGGCTTCGTCGAGGGTTTCGCTGCTCCAGGCAGCTTCCAGGAGGCTGCATACCTGCTCTGCCGTCCGGTCCAGGCTCCAGGCGGCCCCCAGGCACAGGGCCAGAAGGAGAACCAGGACGGCAATTCCCAAGATTAAATGCTTCAATTTCCTGCCTCCTTCTTAATAAAGTACACATTTCCCTTGCCGTCTACGGTCAGCAGGTAAGTGTCGCGGAGGGGACACCCCCGGCTGCGCAGCTGATGACCCAGCCAGGCCCTGTCCCGCCCGGATACGGCCAGGTTGCTCTCCAAGAGCTTTCCATCGGAGACAATGGTCACCGGCATGCTCTGCTCCGGCACGCGGAGTCCGGCGTCCTTGGCGGAAGCAGGCTTATATTGGGGATAGGGAAAGACGGAAATCTGACCGTTGGTTTCCAGAATGGCGTACTGTACCTGCCCCAAATCCAGGACCTCCCGCTCCCGCAGATGCTCGGTCAGCTCGTCCAGAGTGATGCGGGCCCGGCGCAGGTTGGTTTGATCAATGGTTCCTTCTCGGATGAGGATCACCGGCTTGCCACATAGCAGGCGGCGGAAGGAGATGAACCGCATGGAGGCCACCGCCAGAATCAGCTGGACGCCCAGCACCGTGAGAATGGGCACCAGACCGGACAGCAGGGGAATGCCGCTGTCCTGCATGGGGATGGCGGCCAGATTGGCAATGAGCATGGTCACCACAAATTCCGCCGGCTCCATTTCTCCAATTTGCCGTTTTCCCATGAGCCGTACCACCAGGATGAGGACCAGGTACAGGCAAATGGTTCTCAGATAGGATAAAAGCATAAATTCTACACCTCGGTTTCTATTTTGCCCTCTGGTGTAGAATTTATGACGTTCCGTGAAAAAGCCGTGGTTCTTTGCTGCGTAGTTCCCGTCTGCTCTCCGAGGCCGCCCCCACAACTGGCCCCTTCAACGCCGTTCGGTGCTCGTCGTAACTGTACGCATATGCCCGGGGAAGCCAGGGCGCTACTGCGCCGGTGCGGAGTTGTGGCTCTGCAGTGGAAGAGATTGCCCCTGCAGCAGGAGGGGCAGCCCCAGGACTTAGGCCTCCGGCGGGGCGGTGTGGGAACGGTTTTCCTGGGGAGGCTGGGCAGCTTGTTTCTTCCGCCTGTGGCGGCGAATGAGGAAGCTGCACAGGAGAGCCAGGAGAGCCAGGGGAATCCAGTAGGGTAGCCCCGCAGTGAGGAACACCAGAAGGCCCAGCAGGCCATCCCCTAAGGTCTGAAGGTTCTCCCGGAACCCGGTGGTGATTTTCCCCCAGGTGGAGAGTTCCTGAACGGGGGTCAGCTTTTGAACCTCCTCTACTGTGAGGTATACGGTGCTGTAGGAGACCAGGCTGTCGTAGAGCTTTAGCTGAGACGCGGCGCTTTCCAGCTGGTAGCGCACGTCGGTGAGCCGGCTCTCAATGGCCAGCAGGTCTTCTGTGGTCTCTGCCTGTTCCATCAGCTCCAGGAGCCGGTCCTGCTCGGTCTCCAGGGCTTTTTTCCGGCTCCCCGTGTCTGCGTAGCTAAGGGTGACGTCTTCCGCAGACTCCCGGGAGCTGGTGACATTGGAGATTTCTGAAACCTGGGAGACGAAGTTGGCAAGCTGATCAGCCGGAATCCGGATGGTCAGATCCGCCCGGCAGCTGCCGGAGTTCCGGTAGGCGCTTCCATAGTAGGCCTCCTGGTTTTCTACGTAGCCGCCCAGCTGGGAGATTCGGCTGGTTACGCCCGCCATGAGACCGTCGAAGTCCTCCGTCTCCGCTGTGAGCCATACGTTTTTGATCAGTTTGCGGTTGACATCCGCCTGGGGGATGGTTGTGCTGCCGTTTGCAGAGTTGGATTCCAGGGATAGATTTCCGCCAGTGGCGGCAGGGGCGGCGGCATAGGTTTCGCCGGGCGCCGCCATGTCGGTAGCGGCTGCGTTCCAGGCAAACTCTTCCGTGACCTGGTCGGTGCTTTTGCTGCTGCACCCTGCCAGAAGTGCCAGAATCAAAAGCAGAGCCAGCATGCCAATGGGGGTTCGTTTCATGTTTCATTCCTCCTGTCATTGGGTTCCTTCATAAAAAAAGACGGAATTGGGAGGCGCTGGTTGCGCGGTAAAATACTTTCTTTTCAGGCTTCGGAAAATTCCGGATGACCGTAGCTGCGCACCCTCCTTTCTGGAGAAAGAGGCCGGTTACAAGGGCGGCGCTTGGCCTTTCCCGGGGATGGATTTGAATAAACTTTGAATTTTTTGGAAAAAATGGGGAAATTTCTTGAAGTAAGCAGGGCGCCGGGGAATTTCCCTCTTTCGTTTTGAGGCGGGGTATGGTATAATGTTACGACTGAATTTGTGTTTTCCTGAAATAGGAATGGAATAGACGGTCAGGGGCCCCCGGGCGCTGGCCGGATGGGATAAGGAGGCTGTTTCATGGAAAAGAAGAAATTCTTTTGGCAGAAGAAAAAGGAGTACTACCAGTTCCCTCTGGGCCTGCGGATTCTGGGCGGAGTTTGGAGTGTAGTCTGGACTGCGGTCAAGGTGGCTCTGGGTGCTGGCCTCGTTGCCCTGGCGGTGGTGTGCATCACCGGCGGAATTTTTGCCTGTCTCATGGGCAATTACCTCCAGGAGGATGTGATTCCAAACGCTGGGTTCAACGTAGAGGATTTTGCCCTGGACCGGAGCTCTTTTATTTATTTTGTAGACGCCCAGAACAACATCCAGAAGATGCAGCAGATTTATGCCGACATCGACCGGGTCTGGGTATCCTATGAGGACATTCCGAAGGATCTGATCCACGCTGCCGTGGCCATTGAGGACAAGCGGTTTTTCCAGCATCAGGGTGTGGACTGGTTCACCACCACCAAGGCCTGCGTCAATATGTTCCTGGGCGGCGGCTCCACCTTTGGCGGCTCCACCATCACGCAGCAGCTCATTAAGAACCTCACCACAGAGGACGATGTCACCGTCCGGCGGAAGGTGCTGGAGATTTTCCGGGCCCTTCAGTTTGAGGACCGGTACACCAAGGAGGAGGTTCTGGAGTGGTATCTCAACACCATCTATCTGGGAGAGGGCTGTGCCGGTGTCCAGAGTGCTGCGCGGACCTACTTCGGCAAGGATGTGTCCAAGCTCACCACGGCGGAGTGCGCCAGCCTCATCAGCATCACCAACAATCCCTCCCTCTATGACCCCTACATCAGCATGGAGCGGAACCGGAAGCGCCAGCTTATTGTTCTGTCCGAAATGCACAAGCAGGGGTACCTGACGGAAGAGGAATATCAGGCGGCGGTGGACCAGGACATGGTCTTTACCAGCGTCTCCCTCAGCGATGAGCTCTTTACCTGCACCAACTGCGAGTTCCAGGGTAACCGGGATTCCTTTGAGTATGTCCGGGAGGACAATGTGTATCAGTGCCCGATCTGCGGCACGGTGGTGGACATCCCCGAGGACGAGAGCAGCAATGTGTATTCCTATTTTACGGATACGATCATTCGGGATGTGTGCGCAGATTTGGAGCGGAAGACCGGCTACACGGAGACAGTCTGTATGAACATGATCAAAACCGGCGGCTACCACATTTACGCCACCATTGACATGGACGTGCAGAAGCTGGTGGACGATGTGTACCAGAACCTGGACCGGATTCCCACTACAGATAGCCAGCAGCAGCTCCAGTCCGCCATTGTGGTCATTGACAATGCCACAGGCGACATTGTGGCAATGGCCGGCGGCGTGGGGGAGAAGGAGATCTCCCTGAGCTGGAACCGGGCCACCCAGTCCACCCTCCAGCCCGGCTCTGCCATCAAGCCCATTTCTGTTTACGGCCCTGCCATGGAAGCCGGGGTGATTGACCCGTCAACAGTCCTTTTTGACGGCCCTCTGTACGACAGCTACCCCCAGAACTATGACCGCCGCTACACCGGCGATGTGTCCATCCTCACCGGTGTCAGCGCCTCCATGAATACCATCGCCTGTCGGGTGGTGGAGAAAATCGGCACAGATTACAGCTTCGATTACGCAAAAAATAAGTTTGGCTTGTCCGACCTCATCTCCAGCAAAACCATCAACGGTTCGGAGAAGACGGACATTGCCCTGGCCCCCATGGCCATGGGCGCTCTCACCTATGGCGTCACCGTCCGGGATCTGACCACGGCCTATGCTACCTACACCAATCATGGCGTCTGGCGGGAGAGCCGGACCTATACGGTGGTTTACGATTCCGACGGCAATGTAGTCCTGGACAACACCCAGAAAACCCGGCAGATCCTCAGTGAGAAGACGGTGGACTATATGAACTATATGCTCTGGTATGCCGTGAACTATGGCACCGCCTCCCCGGCCCGGCTATCCAACATGTCCGTGGCGGGAAAAACCGGTACCACCTCCGACGACAACGACCGTTGGTTTGCTGGTTACACCCCCTACTACACCGCCGTGGTCTGGTGCGGCTATGATCAGCCCGAGACCATTTATCTCACCGGGAATTATGAGAACCCGTCGGCCCGGCTGTGGCATGCGGTGATGGAGCCCCTCCATGAGGGGCTGGAGGACCGGGACCTGTTCAATTGGGGGAACATGGTTGGGGTCACCATCTGCACGGAGTCCGGGAAGCTGGCCACAGAGGCCTGCAAGGCGGACCCCCGGGGCAGCTGCGCCCAGACGGTGTATGTCTATCCCGAGGACCGTCCCAGCCAGTCCTGCGACCTCCATGTGATGACCCGGTACTGCGAGGGCGGCCATGCGGCGGCCAATGAGTACTGCTCCCAGGTCAAGGGCAACACCGTCACCGAAAGGGGCCTGGTGAAAATGTCAGACAGCCTGAAGAGCCTGTACGCTTCGGCCGGGCTGGACTACTCCAAGTTTATGTATACCGAGGGCGCGGACAAGGCGGGCTGTACCGTCCACACCAAGCAGACAGTAGCGGAGCAGACCAAGCCTACGGAACCGCCCAAACCCACAGACCCCAATGAGCCCACAAAGCCGCCGGAAACCAACGGCGGAGAATAGGAGGTGCGGCCAATGGCGTGGATATCCAGAGGATGGAAGGAATATGAGGTGCTGGACGCCACACAGGGCCTCCGCTTGGAGTCCTGGGCCGGGAAGCTCCTGGTTCGGCCGGACCCCCAGGTGATCTGGGCTACGGAGCGGAAGGATCCGCGGTGGAACCGGTTTGACGCCAAGTACCACCGGTCTTCCACCGGCGGCGGCCGGTGGGAGATCCGGAGCCTGCCGGAGAGCTGGCTTCTACATTACAAGGATGATCTGACCTTTCACGTGAAGCCGATGAATTTCAAGCATACCGGCGTTTTCCCGGAGCAGGCAGCCAACTGGGACTACATCCGGGAGAAGGTGGAGGGGGCCGGCCGGCCTGTTCGGGTGCTGAACCTCTTTGCCTATTCCGGAGGGGCTACCTTGGCGGCTGCCGCCGGGGGGGCTGAGGTGTGGCATGTGGACGCGGCCAAGGGTATGGTGGCCATGGCCAAGGAGAATGCCGCCGCCTCCGGCCTGGCAGACCGGCCCATCCACTGGATTGTGGATGACTGCGGCAAATTCATTCAGCGGGAAATCCGCCGGGGGCGGAAGTACGACGGCGTCATCATGGATCCGCCCTCCTATGGCAGGGGTCCCTCCGGCGAGATTTGGAAGATGGAGAAGGATTTTTACCCCTTCCTCCTGACTGTGCGGGAGATCCTATCGGAGAATCCCCTCTTTGTGATCATCAATTCCTACACCACAGGGCTGGCTCCCTCTGCAGTGGGGTACATGGCCGATGCCGTCTTCGGCGCCAGATTCGGCGGCTGCACCCAGTGCGGGGAGCTGGGCTTGCCGGTTGCCGCTTCTGGTCTCACGCTGCCCTGCGGTGCGGCGGGCCGTTGGGAGCCTGGCAGGTAAAGGCTTCTGAAATTTTAAAAATCAGTCCGGCCCATTCCGGCCGGCAGGAGGGACTATGGCAGAGGCAATCCAGGCTGAACACCTGGCTTATGCATACCCGGGGGCGGAAGGCGGCCCCGGGATTTCTGTGTTTCGGGATTTGAACCTGAAGATTGAGGAGGGGACCTTTGTGGCGGTGTTGGGCCGGAATGGGTGCGGAAAATCCACCCTGGCCAAACACTGCAATGCCATTGCGCTCCCTGCGGGGGGGACCGTTACGGTCTTCGGAATGGATACCCAGGACGAGGGCAACCTGATTCCCATTCGCCGCACCGTTGGCATGGTGTTCCAGAATCCGGACAACCAGATTGTGGCCAATGTGGTGGAGGAGGATGTGGCATTTGCCCCGGAAAATCTGGGGGTGCCCTCTCAGGAGATCCGGCGGCGTGTGGACGAGGCCCTGCGCCAGGTGGGCCTGTACGAGTATCGGGAGCATGCTCCCCATCTCCTCTCCGGTGGGCAAAAGCAGCGGGTGGCCATTGCAGGAGTCATTGCCATGCGGCCCAAGTGCATTGTCCTGGACGAACCTACGGCGATGCTGGACCCTCGGGGACGGGAAGAGGTTATGGAGATTGTCTCCGATTTGAACCGGCGCTTGGGCATCACCGTCGTTCTCATCACCCACCACATGGATGAGGCCGCCCGGGCGCAGCGGGTGGTGGTCCTGGACCGGGGGGAAATTGCGGCAGACGGTCCCCCGAAAAAGGTCTTCAGCCAGGTGGAGCTGCTGCACCGCCTGGGCCTGTCTGCCCCGGAGACTGTGGAGCTGTGCTGGCAGCTGAGAAAGGCGGGGCAGGAGCTGCCGCTGGATACCCTGACGATAGAAGAATGCGCGCAGGCACTCCGCCGCTGGGCGTCGGCCTGACCCGCTGGAGGAATGAAAATTGGCACCAATTCTTGAGGTTCGGGACCTTTCCCACATATACAGCGTTGGAACGCCCTTTCAGCGCGCCGCCATTGAGCATGTGAGCTTTTCCGTGGAGCGGGGAGAGTTCATCGGCATCATCGGACACACCGGCTCCGGAAAATCCACCTTGATTCAGCATCTCAATGGCCTGTTGAAACCCACGTCCGGGCAGATTCTCTTCGACGGGCGGGATATCTGGAGCGACAAGGCCTTTACCCGAAGCATTCGGTTTCATGTCGGCCTGGTATTTCAGTACCCGGAGTATCAGCTTTTTGAAGAGACTGTGTACAAAGACATTGCCTTTGGCCCCAAGAACATGGGTCTGCCTCCGGAGGAGATCCAGCGGCGGGTCCGGGAGGCGGCGGCCTTTGTGGGGGTGCCCGAGGAGCATTTGGAGAAGTCCCCCTTTGACCTCTCCGGCGGCCAGAAGCGCCGGGTGGCCATTGCCGGCGTCATTGCCATGGAACCTGATGTGTTGATTCTGGACGAGCCCACGGCAGGCCTGGACCCCCAGGGCAGAGACAGCATTTTGGAAAACATCCGGGCCTATCAGAAGGCGAAAAACGCTACGGTGATGATGGTGAGCCATGCCATGGAGGAGGTGGCCCGGGTGACGGACCGGCTCCTGGTGATGGATCACGGTGGCCTGCGCATGGACAATTCTCCCCGAGAGGTGTTCCGCCATGCCTGGGAGCTCCAGCAGATCGGCTTGGCCATCCCCCAGGTGACCCGGGTATTTCTGCGCCTTCGGGAGCTGGGGGTACCAGTGGACTCCAGCGTGTACACCGTGGAGCAGGCCGCCCGGGAGCTGCTCCGTCTGAAGGGAGGGAAGGGCTCATGCTGAAGGATATTACCCTGGGCCAGTTCTTCCCGGGAAAGACGGTGATCCACAGGCTGGACCCCCGCACGAAGCTTCTCATGACGGTTCTATACCTGGTGGCCCTGTTTGTGGCGAACAGTTGGGTGAGCTACGGACTGGTTCTGGCGTTTCTGATTACAGCCGTATCTCTGTCTCGCATCCGGCCGAAGACTCTGTTGCGGGGAATGAAACCCATTGTGATCATTGTGGTTCTGACGGCGGTTCTCAACCTCTTCTACACCGGTGGGGATCATGTGCTGGCCCGGTTTTGGGGCATTACCATTACCTGGGAGGGAGTCCGGACGGCGATTTTTATGGCTTCCCGAATCATCATGCTCATTACAGGCACCTTCCTGCTGACCTATACCACCTCTCCCATTGCCCTGACTGATGGGTTGGAGTCTCTGTTAGGGCCTCTGAAGAAGCTGCGGTTGCCGGTCCATGAGCTGTCCATGATGATGTGCATTGCCCTGCGGTTCATTCCCACCCTCATTGAAGAGACGGATAAAATCATGTCTGCCCAGAAGGCCCGTGGCGCGGATTTTGAGACCGGGAGCTTGCTCCAACGGGCCAAGGCCCTGGTGCCCATTTTGGTGCCGCTGTTCATCAGCGCCTTCCGCCGGGCAGACGAGCTGGCCACGGCCATGGAGTGCCGCTGCTACCAGGGTGGAGAGGGCCGTACCAAGCTGAAGGTTCTGCACTACGCCCGGCGAGATTACCTCACCCTCTTTTTGGGCGCCGCTCTGGTGGCCGGGGTAATCACCTTGAAAAGCTTCGGCCTGTGAAGGAACGGACCCACATACCATGTCACGAGCTGAAGACTGGAAGATTGCTTCAACATGGCACTGGCGCGGCAGCCCCCGGCCTTCCCCCGGGGGAAAGCCGGGTCGGATGAGGAACGGCGAAACCTGGCTCGTTGATATGCAGTTTCGTGAAAAAGGAAACGGCACTACGCGCTTGCCGGGAAAGCAAAGAACGCTCCCGCCTCAGTGTAAAAATGGAAGACGTTTACCCGTGGGTTCGCGCCATGGTACCTGGGTCCGCCCCTGTGATCTTTTCCGGAAGCGGAATCATCTGTTGAAACAGGAAAGGCTGCTGCCTGGCCTATGGGCCGGAATTTACGAGTGGAGGGTGACCATGAGAAACATCGTTTTATGTTTGACATACCTGGGAACCGCCTACCATGGCTGGCAGGTGCAGAAGAATCTGGTCACTGTGGCCGGGACCCTGGAGGCGGCGGCGGAAGCGGTGGTGGGGCACCGGGTTCATATGACCGGCTGCGGCCGCACGGATGCGGGGGTTCACGCCCGGGTGTATGTGGCCAATTTCCGCACCGATTCCACCATCCCTTGCGACCGCCTGCCCTATGCCCTCAATACGCACCTGCCGCCGGATGTGGTGGTGAGCCAGGCCCGGGAGGTGCATGAGGGCTTCAACGCCATTGGTTCTTGCGTCCGCAAATCCTATACCTACCTCATTTACAATGACCGGATTCGAAACCCCTTTTATGTGGACCGGGTGTGGTTCTATTCCCGCCATTTAGATGAAGCGGTGATGCAGGCGGCGGCGGATCAGTTTGTGGGAACTCATGATTTTGCGGCGGTCCGGTCTGTGGGCACTGATGTGCGCTCTACGGTGCGGACGGTGTATCAGTACCAGGTGCAGCGCCAGGGGAAGCTGCTGGCCCTCACGGTTTCCGCCGATGGCTTTTTGTACAACATGGCGCGGGCCATGGCGGGGACCGTGGTGTATGCAGCCGAAGGGAAATTCCCGCCGGATGCCATCGGCGGCATCCTGGCCGGTGGGAACCGGACGGCGGCGGGACCCACAGTCCCGGCAGGGGGCCTGTATCTCACGCACCTGTGGTATGACGATGGTGTGGAGCGATTTCAGCTTCAGGCAGATCCTTTGGATCCGCTGCCTTGAGTCAGTTAGGAGGACACGCAATGGAGGCAAACATGATCCCCTTTCGCCACCCGGGGCAGGAGCGGCGGCGTCTGTCAATTTTTGCGGCAGTGCTGGCGACCTTGGCGCTGGTATTGGCCTTTTTTGTGGTGGATGGCGGTCGGAATTGGGACCGGGTGCACCGGTTTTTCTCCTATGGGACGGAACAGGTCCAGATTTCTATGGACACTGCACCTGGAGCACTGGGAGAACTGGACGGCCGACTGGTGACAGCCGGAGCAGAGGGTGTCACCCTTTATGACAAAGATGGAAAGGTGAGCTTCCTTGCGGCAGCGTCCCTGACGAGCCCGGTGGTGCAGGGGGACGGCGGTTATATTTTGGCCTATGACGCAGGGGGAACCACCATAGTGCTCCTGGACGGGAAAGGGGAGGTCCGGTGGGAAGGGAGCCTTCCTGGCCCGGTATACGATGCAGACCTGACGGAGGATGGATACCTTTGCTATGTATCCGCTGGCAGCGCAGTGAAATCTGAGCTTCAGCTCCTGGACCGGGAACAGCGGTCGGTTTTTGCCGTCCATGGCGCAACCCGGTATTTCACCGGCTGCGCTGCCGCTCCCGGCGGAGGCGCTGTGTGCGCTGTATCCTTAGAGGAACGGGACGGCGCGGTCTCTTCCGTGGCGGTGGTGTACCGCACAGACCGGGAGGACCCGGTGGCAGAGGTGGATTTGGGCAATCAAGTGATTTTTGACCTGCAGTTCTGGGGAAAAAGCTGGATTTGCGCCTTAGGGGAAGAGGAGCTCCTGGTGTTTAACACCAAGGGAGAGATTTTGGGGCGGTATGATGCCGGGGGTGTTACGGATTTTGACCTGGGTGGCGACGGCTTTGCGGTTCTGGTCCTGCCGGGAAGCGGTGGGCAGACCTTGGTGACGGTGAATGCCAAGGGGGAGGAGCTGGGACGTCTGGCCCTGACCGGCGGTGTGACGGATGTCAGCGTCCGGGGGAAATATGTGGCCTTCCTGGCCGGTCAGACCTGCACCATCGCCGGCAAGAAGCTAGAACCTTGGTTTTCCACCCAGGAGGTAGGGTCTGCCACGCAGGTCCAGGCCTGTACCAACGGCGCTGCCTATCTGGTATCCGGCCGCAGCGCCCTCCGGGTGCTGCCGTAAGAAACGGGCGCGGAGCGACCGCTGTAAAACATACCCGGGCAAATTCGCATCTTTCCCCAGATGGGAGCGAATTTGTCCGGGTCTTCTAAAATCGAGATGGAAAGCGGAGTAGATGAGGAGGAAGCCTGGATGAAGCAGACGGCTATTGTGAACATATATCATTTTGTCCGCATGTCCCATGTGGAGCCCAGCCGGTTCATTGTCGATGATTTCGAAACCATTCGCAACGAGATCATCCTGACGAAGCAGCACGGCTTTCCGGGGACCTATGCCCTCAAATATGACGCCCTCATGGACAGCCGGTATCAGGCGCTCTTTCAGACATATCTGGATGAGCAGGATGAGATTTCTGCCTGGTGGGAAATCACAGAGCCCCTGTGCCGCCGGGCCGGGGTCCCTTTCCGGGGGAAGGTCTCGGCAGAGTACGACGACCGGGTGGACAGCGCCTACTGTGTGGGTTACCGGCCGGAGGAGCGGAAACGGCTGGTGGATGCCTACATGGCGGACTTTTTCGGGATATATGGCCGGTATCCCCAGACCATCGGCTCCTGGGTGCTGGATTCTGTGACTCTGGGCTACGCGGCAGAGCGGTATGGCATCCTGGGGGGCGCCATTTGCCGGGACCAGATGGGAACCGATGGCTTCACCCTCTGGGGTGGCTTCCCCAATGGAATCTATTATCCCTGCCGGAAGAATGAATTCGTTCCAGCCCAGACCCTGGAGGAACAGATTCCTGCGCCTATGTTCCGGCTTCTGGGACCGGATCCCATCTATAACTTTGAGCAGGATGTGCGGGAGGGCCTGCAGGGTGTGTATACCTTGGAGCCATCCTGGCTCACGGGCCGGGACCCAAAATGGATTTCCTGGTTTTTTCACTGCCTGTGTGAGGAGGAGAGCCTGGGGGTCCCCTATGCCCAGGTGGGCCAGGAGAACAATTTCCTCTGGGAAAACATACGGCCTGGCCTTGGCCCACAGCTGGGGGCTCTGCGGGAGCTGGCAAACCGGGGGGCTGTCCGGGTAGAAACCATGGCGGACTCTGCCACCTGGTTCCGGAGCCGGTATGTCCGAACCCCGCCCATGAGCTTCCAGGCATCCCAAGACTGGGACACAGACCGGGGCTTGTCGGCCCAGTGGTATGCCAGCTGCTGGTATCGGGTGGGCTTCCTGGGGGAGGCAGGACGCCTGCGGATTCGGGACCTGTTTTTATACCGGGAAGCCTACCCTTCCCGGTACTTTGACCGGCCTATGGAGGGGAGAGAGAGTACCTTTGACGCTCTGCCCGTGCTTTTCCCTCAGGCCTGGGGACAGCCTAGGCCCTTCCTCCGCCTTCGCACGCCGGAGGGCAGGGAGCCGGAGGGTATGGTGCGGTATACCGCCCGGGATGACCTGACTGCCCGGGCGGAGCTGTGGTCCGGGGCGGCGTGTCTGGCGGCCTTCACCATGGAGCCTCATGCTATTACTCTGGAGGGGGCCTGCACCTTGGTATTTGACCGCTTGCCGGTTCTGTGCGGGGTGGAGGGACGGAAGGTGGTCCTGGAGCACAGTGGATGTTTCCGGTACGGATTCCAAGTCGCCCGGGGCATACTCCGTCAAACTGGCCCCCAAAGCCTGGAAATTGAGCCGGAGGAGGGGGCAGCCCTTTTGATTTTCGGCAACCCGGTCAGGCGTGAGGAGATTTTCCGGTCCCGTGAGGGCGCCACGGATGGGGTAGGTGAGCTTGCCGGACCGGTAGGGAAGACCTTCCTTCCGCCGCCTATGGAGCCAGAGGCGGAGCCTACGACGTCGGTGTTCCCCTGGGGGATCCCTGCCCAGGTGAGGCTCACAGCCCGGGAGGAGGGCCAAATTCGGTACACGTTGGATGGAAGCGACCCAGGCCCGGAGTCGCCCCGGTATGGGGAGCCGCTGGTTTTGCGGGAGGATACGGCGATCTCTGCCCGCCTCTTCCTGCCCGATGGCCGGGTCAGCCCGAGGGTTGAATTTCCCTACCGGTTTGGACTCACGGATCTGGAGGTGGAGAGTCCCACAGTCCTGGACCATCGACCCGTATTTCACGGGAACGGTGTGAGGGACCTGCTGTCTGCCCAGCGGGGCAGCCTGGACTATCTGGACGGCCGCTGGCGGGGAACTCTGGAGGATCTGGACTTGCGGGTCCGGCTGCCGGAGCGCCGGGAGATCCGCTCCATTTCCCTGGGCTTTTTGTCCCACCACCGCTCCGGCATTGTGTATCCACAGTGGGTGGAGCTGGCGGTGGGGCCGGATTTGGAGCATCTGCGGCCCTATGGCCGCATTACCCTGCCCTGTGCGCCCTGCTCCCGGGAGATTGCCAAGAGAGACGTCACCTTCCAGGTGTATGGGCTCCTGGGAGCCTTCCGCATCTATGCCCATCGCTACGAAACCATGCCCCAGTGGTGCTGCTACCGGGGCTCGGAGCATGTGTTTCTCATGGCGGATAACCTGATTGTCACGCCTCTGGATTGACTGAAGGGGTGCTTCCCCCGCCATATTTTCCCAACCGAACAAGCCCGCTGCAACAAAAAGCAGCGGGCTTGCGTTTGGGTTACAGACGGTTATGCAAAGGGATTCTCCGCCTCCGTGTCCATGTTTTGCACGAAAGTCAAAGCCTCCTCCAGAGTGTCGAACCGGCCCTTTTCGTATACATAGTCATCGGGGGCAAATTCCTTGCGGTGTTCATCTATGCGTAGGGTTTTCCATAGTCCGTCCTCCAGCACCATGGTTTTTGTGAGGGTATCTTGGTTGAAGGCGGTTACAACGGAGTACTGACCGCCCTCCTGGTAAATGGTGGTTAGCCAGCCTACAAAAGAAAATCTAATTCTCCGCTCCGTTTCGGAAGTCTTTGTGATATAGAACAGGCGACCTGCTGTAGTGCCGGAGTCTACGTCGATTTGGGTTAAATCTGCATGTTCCTTTGCGCTATCTTGGATGCCCTCATAGCTTTTGGCGAGATTGCTGGTGTAATACTGCTGGAGGTCCAAACGCACACTGCTTTTCGCGGCAGCTACAGCATTGGCTGTGCTTTGGCCACTCTCCAGCTGCTGGGAAAGGACTTCTGCTGGAGCAACGCTGATTTTCAGCCGTTCGGCTTCTGCGGCAATAGCGGTGTCCAGAAGCTGCATATCTGCTTCTGTGAAAAATAAACTGCATGCGACCAATGCTGGAAGTGCTGCTACGCAAAGCAAAAGCAGAGATAGCCGTAGCTTTAACCCTTTTCTATTCATGTCCAGGCCTCCTTAAGGATTGCATGTGCGATCAACACTAGACCTTCAGACCGGCAGATGATCATGAAAACGGATTCTCGGCCTCCATATTCATATGTTGCACGAACTCCAGGGCTTCCTCCAGAGTGTCGAACCGGCCTTTTTCGTACACATAGTCATCAGGGGCAAATTCCTTGCGGTATTCATCGGTGCGCAGAGTTTTCCACAGTCCATCCTCCAGCACCATAGTTTTTGTGAGGGTATCTTGGTTGAAGACGGTTACAACGGAGTACTGACCTTCTTCCTGGTAAATGGTGGTTAGCCAGCCTACAAAAGAGAATTGGATTTTCTTTTCCGTTTCAGAAATATTTTCTGTGTAGATTAACCGGCTTGCTGTAGTGCCTGAGTCAACATCAATCCGGGATAAGTCTACATGCTCTTTTGCACTTTCTTGGATTTCCTGGTAATTTCTGGCCAGATCATCGGTATAATATTGTTGTAAATCTAAATTCGTGCCGTTTTGCGAGGCAACCAGGGAATCAGCTGCACTTTGTCGGCCATTCAATTGCTGGGCAAAGACATCTGCAGGTGCTACACCGATTTTCAGGCGTTCAGTTTCTGCAGCAACGGCTGCGGTCAGAAGCTGGGCGTCTAAATCATCCATCTCCGTGGCGGAAAAGCTAAATGCGGTCAATGCTGCGAACGCCACCGTGCAAATTAGTAGCAGCGGGAGCCAAATTTTAAGCCGTTTTTGATTCATGTTGCGACCTCCTTATAAGCCAAATGCATAAATTGCTGTAGAATTTCTGTTTTGATTGAAGTAATCCAAATGCCAGGTTACCTGTTTCCTGTTTGTTGTGTGCTGGTCAATCAAATCGCTGTAATAACGGGGGCCATCCAGGGGGTATCCGGTCCCTACGCAGATGGCAGTATGATCAATGATGCCGTCATCATTCCAGTCATAGAAAATGATTTCTGTTCCATCTCCGGATAGGTTCCCGCTGTTGTTAATATATGCATAACTTCTGCCCCGGCCATCGTTGGTCCACTTGGAAACCAAACGTGTAGCTTTAAGGTCATTTTTCAGATAATTCTTAAGGGTATCGGCAGTTGCCCACGCCTCCGAGTAGCCGATACCTGCGAAATACCCGTTTTTGTAAAACCAGGTGTCATTTTGCTGTAAGCCGCCAGCATAGAGGCATTGGGAGACGAAGTTGGCGCAGTCTCCCGAGAATTGACGATAACTGGAGTTGTGGCTCAAGGCATAGGTGTCGGCGTATCGCTTGGCAGCATCTCCATCATAGGTGTATGCTGAGGCTGCCGGAGAAATTGCAGCAAACAAAGCGACCGCCAATAAAACTGAAAATGTCCGGAACAATATGTTCTTGCGCATAAGTTTCAACCTCCAAAAAAATAAAATGAATTCGTAATCTACGCTCTGTTATGTACGTTGCTCACCCTCTTTGCCAACCGGTACATTTCTGCAGCCTGCACTTATAGGATACACCAAAACTAGAAAATGTCAAGTGGGTAAACTCTATATTCAGATAAATATTTTTGCAAAGCGGAAAAAAGTGCCTGCAGGGTGACTGTAGAAGGCATGAGTGAAACTGAAAATTCTGAATCTTCCCCATGGAGTCAAAGAGAACGGCTCCTCTGAGAGAACCGTTCTCTTTGACAAAGGAATTTGATTAACGGAAGGAGGCCAGTTCCATCACCTGGCCCTGGTGAATGCGGGATTCCTCAGCGGCCAGGGCCATGAAGTGGCTCTCCATGGAGGCCTCCAGGGTGGTGATGCTGGGTGGGCACTGGCCCTGGAGATAGTCCAGGAAATCCCCGATGAGGACGCTGTCGCCCCCGGCATGACCGGACATCCGCTCTTTGCTGAGGTTGAAGTCATAGACTGTGGGCTTGCCGCCAAAGGGCGTGACGGTGACGGTATTTTTGGCCATGTCGGCGATCATGTCGCCCATGGTGCCCATGAAGTTGGTGTAGCGGCCGCCCCCGGCGGTGAAGGCGGACATGGTGAAGTTCACGGTGAGGCCGCCCTCCATCTCCAGGTTCACCACCTGGTGGTCCACCACGTCATTGTCGCAGAAATAGACGCAGCGGCCATAGGGCCCCTCCTGGATGGCCTGGCGGATGGATGCTTCCGTGGGATGCAGGGTGAGTACATCACAGGGCCAGCCGGTTTTGCCCTGGGCGACGCCGGTTTTCTCGCTGGTGATGTAAATCTTCTCTGCGTCATAGGGGCAGCGGTCCTTGGCCTGGCAGCCGTCCAGGCAGCGCTTGGCGGCCCCAGCCGGGGCGTTTTCCGGTCGGAAATGACCCAGGGAGCCGAAGGAGGACAGTCGGACACAGCTCTTTCCTGTGAGCCAGACCATAAGATCCATGTCGTGGCAGCATTTTTGCAGGAACATGGGGGAGGTCTCCTCCTTGCTGCGCCAGTTCCCCCGGACAAAGCTGTGGGCCTGGTGCCAATAGCACACGTTCTCAATGGCCTGGATGCTCATCAGCTCCCCCAGGACCCCGGAGTCCAGCACCTCTTTGATCTTCCGGTAGAAGGGAGCGTAGCGCAGAACATGACAGACTACCACCTTCCGGCCGGTTTCTCTGGCTACCGACAGAATCTCTTTGCACTGGGCCAGGTCTGGGGAGATGGGCTTTTCCATGAGAATGTCATAGCCCTTGCGGAGGGCGGGAATGGCCTGGGGCACATGCTGCCGGTCCTGGGTGCAGAGCACCAGGGCGTCAGCCAGGCGGGGCTCTGCCAAGAGCGCCTCGGCGCTGTCAAAACAGCGCTCCGCCGGAATCTCAAACTGTCGGGCCACCTCCCGGACCTTGGCGGCATCCGGGTCGGCAATGGCCACAACCTTGGCCCGCTCCGGCATCTGGGCCAGGGCCTGTGCATAGGCGTCTTTCCCCCGGCTACCCAGACCGGCGATGGCAATGGTGATTCTGGACATTTTTGAACCTCCTGTATGCATGTTGATTTTTCAATTCAAATTTGTCTCTGCTGGAACTCTGACCGCCTGCTTCCCCAAAAAGTTCCAAAGCAGATTGATAGATTTTGGCAGAAAAATCGTACCAATATGTACGTGCCTGATCATCTGTTCCCATGTCCCACAAGCTGATGGCGCCGTCCCAGTATAGCTCGGCACGGGCGGTGGTCGTTTCAGACAAGAGAAGAAGGGAGAGGAAGAGGACAAGCGGAACATCAGGCTCTCTCTTCCTTCGTTATTTCAGTAAAAGCGGAAAGAAAAACAGGACCAGTCATCAAGAAAGGGAATGAGGAGCGGTAGGATCTTATAGTTAAATTACCATATTTGCTTGCGGTTGTCAACGCATTTGATGGCATATATCAAATACAACGACTTGACTTATGATACCACTGCTCATGCTTCGGCTGTATTTTTGTGGGACCAGCAAAAAATCGCCAGGCGGCTGGGCCGCCTGGCGAAGGGAATGCGGGTAAGCCCAGTGGGCATTACATATCGAAGGGCTCCATGGAGAGGACGGGATGGCCCACTTCGGAGAGGTAGTTCAGCAGCTGCTCGGGGTCCTCGGTGCAGATGGTCTCATCGGCAATCATGTCGGTGAAGTTCTCTACATCGTACAGCTCCTTGGCAGCGGCGTCCAGCCGCTCCCGGACCTGGTCCTTCAGCTCCTTGGGCATCCAGACGATACGGCCCAGGCCGCCCTCGGCCTTCAGGAACTTCTTGGAGGAGATGAACTGCTTGCCATGGCCCATAAAGCCGGGGGTCTGCACACCGCCGCCGGTCATGGAAGCCATTTCGGAGAAGGTCATGCCCAGAGGGGTCATACCGGCATGCTCACGGCAGGTGATGACCACGCCCATTGTGACAGGCTCCACGCCGCAGATACACTCGAAGCAGCCGCAGGAGGTCATGGGGTCCTGGAACAGAGAGTACAGGGTGACATGCTCCAGAGCGCCGTGAGAGTACTTAAAGACGGCTTCGTCCACGTCCTCGTAACGGCCCAGGTTCTCGTCGATGCAGCGGTCCTTGGGGACGATCTGGCAGGGGCCCTGGGGGTCCAGCTCATTGGTGGCCTTGGCATCCAGCCAGCTGACGGCGCCGCACAGGCCCAGACGCTCCGGGGTGACGATGCACACGTGGCTGGGGGAGAAGGCCTGGCACATGATGCAGGTGTAGTACACGGGTACGGACTCGTCGGTCATGGATTTCAGACGGTCGTCACGCTTGGCGAACACTTCGTTGGCATGGTGCCGCAGCTCATGGTTCTTCTCAGCATCCACCACAATCTTCACCTGGCACTTATCCACGACGGCCTCAAATTCGCTCTTGATCTTGGCGTAGAGCACTTCGCCGATGTGCTTGAACCGGAAGCCGGCCTCAAAGTCGGCCTTGGAAATCCGGATACGGATCATATCGCGCTGGCCGGTGTGCATGACGCCTTCCACGCAGTTCAGGTAGGAGTGGAACTTCCGCTCCATGACGGACTCGAAGTCGGTCTGCATGTTCTTGCCGGCGACTTCCACGGTGTAAGACAGGGAGATCTTGGAGCCCACGGGGATCTCGTCCAGCTCGGGGCCTTCCACGGTGATCTTGTGATCCTCAATCTCGGCGGCTTCCTTGGTGGAAACCAGCTCGAAGCAATCCACCCGGGAGCCGTCCACTTCCACCTGCATGTCGCCCTTGCGGATGATCTCACCCTCGAAGGCAGAGGCGAAGGAGACGGGAATGTCAATCTTGGTGATCTTGATCTTGATGTCCCGGGCCTCCAGGGAGGTGGCGTTGAACTTGCTCACGTCTTCCTGGACAATGAGGCTCTTGGGAACCCGGAAGATGTTCTCCGTCTCGTTGGTGATGACGGGGAAGCCCAGGGCAATGGCGCCGGCGCCGCAAGCCACGATCACATCGTCCAGAGGCTTGAAGGCGTTGACGAAGGCAGGCACACGCTCCATGGTGTACTTCATCAGGTTGCCGGCGTCGCCGGGGGTGATGTTACCGAAGATCAGAGCAGCGCGGAGAGCCACGGAGACCACATGGATCACAGAGGTCACGTCACGCCCGAGAGGCACCACACGGACGTTGTCGCCGGTCTTATAGCCCTTTTCCTGAAGCTGGTCGATGACGCCGCCCACCAGGGTCACCAGGATGCCCTGGCTCTGGTAGCTCTTCACCAGTTCCACAGCCTCGTCAGCGGAGGGAGCGGAGCCCAGGATGACCGCCACGCCGGGAATGTCGCCGGTAACCAGGGGCACGCCCAGGTTCCGGACGAAGGCGTCGGCCACATGGCCGTAGCAGGGAGCCTCGTAGGGCGTAGCGCCGTTCAAATACTTCAGAACCTCAATGAACTCAGCGCACAGGGCAGTGGCCACGCCGGACATAAAGGCGTCGTTCAGCCGGGGGGCCCGGGTCATGAGGGTCTTCACCACGCCCAGAGCGGCCTTCAGCTCGCCCAGGGTGCCCACCTTCACGCCGGTGACGGCATAGTAGCAGGGCAGGGAATAGGCGGTGTCGGGGAAGGACACAGCCTGGCTTTCGCCATATTGGGCAATGGCGCTGTCGATGGCGGCTTCAGTGAGGCCGTATACAGCGTCGTTGCCGCCGAACACTCTTTCAAATAAAGTCACGGTTTTTCCTCCTATTGTTCAATCACGATCAATAATGGCTTTGATTTTCCTGATTTCCTCGATTGCCGCAGGGCAAAAATCGTAGGGAGATTTCCCCAGCCGGTCGGCGTCCATGATTTCCGGGTTGTAGTGAATGCACCCCAGGAAATCGGCTTCCGGGACGGCGCTGCGGACGAAGTCCTCGTCCCGCTGATCCCGCACCTTATTGGCCACCACCCGAACCTGCCGGACCCCCAGGTCTGCCGCCAGCCGCTTCACATTGGCATAGGTTTGGATGCTGCGGGCGCCGGGCTCTACCACCACAATGAACTGGTCCATATTGGCGGCAGTGCCCCGGCCCAGATGTTCCAGGCCGGCCTCCATATCCATGATCACCACATCATCTCTGTGGATCACAAGGTTATTGATCACTCTTTTAAGCATCACATGTTCAGGACAGACGCATCCGCCTCCACCTGTTTCCACAGTTCCAAGGACAAGCAGCTTTACGCCATTACAGGTTTTTCCATAAGTATCCGGAATATCGTCTACCTTTGGGTTCAGTTTATAAAACTGATTCTGGCTGTTGGCTCCGGTGCGTTCTTCTATGAGCTTACGCATTTTTGAGATTGGAAC